>OGJR01000185.1_pt1 | contig 57142 bp, 75 predicted proteins | sample 1572301 | NCBI WGS metagenome assembly OGJR01 (sample SAMEA2582083, study PRJEB24529) | metagenome | biome: Human gut stool | place: China | collected 2011 | reverse complement strand
GACTTTCCGGGAAGACTCTCGGCGGTGGCGTTCGTGCAGGGCTGTCCCTGGCGGTGCGTCTACTGCCAGAACAGCTGGATGCAGCAGAGGAGCTTCGATCCCGGGCTCGAGCATTCGTCCTGGGAGGAGTTGGAGTCTCTTCTGAAGCGGCGCCACGGACTTCTCGACGGCGTCGTCTTCTCGGGCGGCGAGCCCTGCCTCGATCCTGCGCTCCCCGCCGCCGTTCGGGCCGTGAAGGAGATGGGGTACGAGGTCGGCCTGCACACGGGCGGCAGCTACCCCGCGAGGCTCGCCGAGGTGCTCCCCGACCTCTCCTGGGTGGGGCTCGACGTCAAGGCGGTGCCCGCCGACGGCGCTCACTGGGCGAAGGTGACGGGCGTTGAGAGCGCGCAGGACAAGTGGACCGAGAGCCTTGGGCTGCTTCTCGCTTCGGGCGTTCCCTTCGAGTGCCGCACGACGGCGCATCCCGACTACTTCAGCGAGGCGCAGCTTCTGGAGACGGCCGCCTTTCTTCGGGCGCGCAACGTGAAGGACTATGCGCTCCAGATCTGCCGCAAGCCGCCGGGACTCATCGCAAGGTTCGGCGCCGTGGATCCCGCATGGCCCTCCGAACCCGTGCTTGAGAAGCTCCGCTCGGGATTCGAGCGCTTCACGCTCAGGCGGGACTGAGCCAAGGCCGTCAAATGGGGCAATACCCCCTGTCTGAAGACAGAGGTTTCCGCGCCGAGTTTCTATGAAAAAAGGACCGCGACGCAGTGTGCGACGCGGTCCTTCTTCAACTCAGACGGAAGGCTTGGAGAGCCCTGCCGTCATTCCTCGTCCTTGATGCCCTCGTACTTGTTGACGATTTCCCTGAAGTACGTGCCGGCGACGAACTTCGGCTTGCGAACCGCCGGAATGCGGATGGCTTCGCCCGTGGCGGGGTTGCGGCCCGTGCGGGGAGCGCTTTCAACGGCACGGAAGCTGCCGAAGCCGATGAGAGTCACGGAATCGCCCATCGTAACGGCGGACATGATTTCTTCAAAAACGCTCACGACGACACGGTCAGCTTCAGCTTTGGAAATGTTGTTGCGTGCGGCAATGCGGTCAACGAGGTCGAAACGATTCATTTGAACACTCCTGGTGGATCTGCCCGCCCCCGTCAGTTGAAAGGGATGTGGCTGCGGGGACGAAGAATATTTTTGGGGGTTGCGTTGAAGAATCAGGGGAGTGCCTGAAAACGACAAAAGGGCGAAAATGCCGCTCCTAGAGGCGAATGAAAGATCCCGTGATTTCGCATGCCAAGCATTTTAGCGATGCGGACTCCAAAGGTAAACCCAAGCAAAAACCCTGCCCTGCAGCGAAAGACAGGAAATTGTCCCTCGAGGGGGGCGATTTTATTGGTGAAGGTGTTTCGCAACCTGTTGCAGGGCAAGGGGATTTTTGTGTTTTTTTGTATATGACCTTGCAACGCCTATGGCACAGGGAAGTTGGGGGAGGTGATCCCGTACGCCGCTGCATAGGTGAAAACACTCGATCTGTTCCGGGACGCACTCGAGAAAAGCCCGGGAGGCTTCGCCTTGAAGTGTCGTTAGGGTAAATCCCATGCTACTTCAGGGGTAGAAAAAAGTGTTAAGAGGGAGGCGAAACTTGATCCCGCATGCCGTCGGGCAGGCAAAAGCCCCGGGAGAGCGGGTTGGAGGCATTGAGAGGGAGAGCGGACGGTGGCAGAATGAATCAGTCGGCCGATGCCGGCGAAGCAATGCGGAGTCATGTCCGTCATCCATATGCTTTTGGTTGTTGAGGTCAGATCCCTGTCCTGCAGGGATTCTGACCTTTTTTTTGCGCAGGCGGGGAGGGCCTTGTGCAACACCGGGCGGCTTTCAGCGGCTCTGGCGGGGGATGAGGGTCTCGACGAGGACCCTAGGGGTTTTCGAGATCATCACAAGGCGGGTGGCGCGGGCCTTCTCGCTTCGGGTGAGCATGCGCTCGAGTGCGGTGAGCGTGGTCGCGGCGCCCGCGTCGTGGAGCCTGGCGGCGCACTTGAGGAGCGTGTAGGCATTGAAGCGGTTCATGTCGAGGGCCGAGCCCGTCAGGAAGAAGTCGGCGAGGGTGGTGAGGGCTTGCGTGCTGCCGTTTTCGGCGGCGCGGCACGTCCAGCGGACGGCCTCGCGCAGGTCGACCCTGCCGCCCCTGCCTGCCCAGTAGTGGACGCCGAGGCGGTACTGCGCCTCGACGACGCCCGAAAGGGCGGCTTCGGTGAGCCATCGGGCGGCTTCCTCGGGATCGGCGCCAGCCCAGCCTCGGCGCTGGTGAAGGCGGGCGAGTTCGTACTGGGCCTGAGGGTCGCGCCCCTGGGCGGCGGCCCTGAGCCATCTGGCGGCCTCGTCGTTGTCGGCGCGGGTGCCGCGTCCGTCCCTGAGCATGAGGCCCGCCTCGCGCTGGGAGGCGGTGTGTCCCTTGGCGCCCGCGATTCGGTACCAGTAGAGTGCGTCCCTGTCGGATGCGGGGCGTCCGAGCCCCATGCGGCAGAGTCGGGCGAGGTCGGCGGCCGCGCCTGCGCTGCCCAGATAGGCGGCTTCCTCAAGGAGCTTCGCGCCTTCGGCGGGATCCGCATCCAGCCCCTGGCCGCGCAGCATGACGACGCCGAGCAGGTGAAGGGCCTCGGGGAGCTTTCGGGCGGCGGCCTTCCTGAGGAGCGAGAGCGCACGGCGGTTCTTGCGGCTGTCGGGCGCGTCGGTGAGAAGGCGGCGGGCGAATTCGGTCTGTGCGGCGGGATTGCCGCGGCGGGCGTCCTCCTCGAGGCGGATGAGCTGGGCCATCGCCTCCTCGCCCGTGAGGGGTCTGCGCCTCACGATGCCGCCGAGCAGGTCGAGCACGTAGTCCTCGGCCTTTTCAGGGGCGGGAATCGGAAAGCGCGGGTCGGGACGCTTGGGCATGCGGAAGTGAGGAGGGCCTTATTCGGCCTTTTTGGTCTCGACGGGGAGCGGCTCCACCACCACCTTGTCGGACCCTTCGGGCACGCGCAGAACGACGCCCTGACTTTCGGCACGCTCGGCGCCGGGGAGCATCTTGTCGAGGCCCGTGAGCTGGATGGCCATCGCGATTGAGATGGAGACCATGGAGTAGATCACCCAGCAGCCGCCTGCGAAGATCGTCACGCGGCCGAGGCGCTCGCGGGGATAGTCGCTGCCGAAGAGCTCGCGCACGTAGCCGATCTGCTTCCAGCCGGTCGTGACCATCCAGCTCGCCCAGGTGACGACGAGGAAGTAGAGGCCGCCGAACTGCATGAAGGGCTCGTTCTGGAAAACGGCCTGCATGATGACGAAGACGAAAAGGAGCCAGAGCGTCGTGCGCACCCACATGCGCGAGGCGCGGGCGCGGCCGTGTTCGCCGAGCGCGTCCCAGTTGCGCGCCTGAAGCAGGGCGCCGAAGATCGGCGTGAAGAGGAGCGCGAGAACGCAGGCGGCGGTCGGATTGTAGAGGGCAGGGCGGTTCGCGGCCCCGGACTTGTTCTTGGACATGGTCGGCGTACTGGAAATGGGTTGTTTGCGGAAGCGGGTTCGGAAGTGGAGAATTGTACGCGCAAACGGGTTGGGCTACGGTCAGTGGGTGTAACCTATCGTCATTGAGATCCATATATGAGGAGAAGGATGGAAGCACGAATTTTGAAAAAGGTGAAAAGGCGCGCCGCCCTGTGCGCGACCTGTGCCGCGGCCTCGCTGCTCGCCGCCTGCTCGAGCACTCAGGAGGCGGCCCCTGAGGAACCCTCCTACCGAAGCCCCTATCAGTCCTACAGGTCGCTGTGCGTCGTGCCCGCCGAGGAGCATTCCGCCTCGTTCGATCTGACGCTCGCGCGCATGCTCCGCGACCGCGGCTTCGAACCCGAGCTCCTCGAGACGGGCGACCTGCCGTCGGTGCGCCGCTGCCGGGGCATCGTCACCTTCTCGACGGGCAGGACCCTGAGACCCTTTGAGGCCCCCGCCTCCATGTCGCTCACCTTCCTCGACGCCTACACGGGCGAGACCTACCACGTGGCGGCCTCCCGTGCAAAGGGCGGCGCGGGACACGCGCTCTTTGCCGATGCGCCCTTCTCGGATCCCGCTCAGATGATCAGGCAGCTCGTGGAGAGACTGTTTCCAGAGCGCACCGATCATGAGTAAGGGTTTCCACAGAATGAGGGCGGGCGTTCGCCTTCATGCATGCCCCGGCATGTGGTCCGAGACATACCTCGGTGGGGGTAGAAGGACATCCTTGGGGATATCCCTAACCGAGATGTAAACAGGTGAAATTACCTGATTATCGTCAAAAGAAGCGCGGAATTGGGGTGTGGAGTTAGCCTAAAGGAGTAGAAATTCCGCCGAAAATCACTAAAATTTGCGTGCAGTTGAACGGAACCAACCGTTCGACTCAGGCGAATGAGGCCGGATCAGGCGGCTTCAGACGCAGGCGGCATCGGCGCTTACATCGGGGGATGTGCAAAGGAGCGCCACGACCAGATGCTGCCGGACCATCGGCAGTCCGTGACTGCCCGACGGCCCGCAGCCGGCATGACTCTCCGGTTGCAGCGGCCGCCTGTGAAGGGATGGAGGATCGTCGGGAAGACCAGCCCGTGTGAACCTCCGGAGCGCCCGAAAGGGCATGCCCCCTTTCACTTTTCACGGATCTTACGGGAGCGTTCGACCAGACGCTCCCTTTTCTTTTGGGCTCGCCAAAAGGTTCGGGCTGTTCAGGACTCCCGCCCGGGCGTATTATTGTCGAGTCCGCTTCCCCTCGGCGGCAGGACGAAGAAGAAAAGCCAGAAACCCACAACGGAGATCCGACGTGCCTGATACACAAGCGATCCAAGCCCACTGGAAGACGACGCTCGTCATCCTGACCCTGAGCGCGGTTTTGATGTCGCTCAGCTACACGATGCTCATCCCCTTTCTGCCGATGTACCTCATCGAGGAGCTCGGCGTCGAGCAGTCGCGGGCGAATTTCTGGAGCGGTCTCGTCTTTTCGGTCTCCTTTCTGATTTCAGGCGTCATGGCCCCGATCTGGGGCGCCATGGCCGACAAACGCTCGCGCAAGCTCATGGCGCTGCGCGCCGCAATCCTCCTCGCCGTCTCCTATGCGCTGGGCGGCATCGTCCAGAACGAGTGGCAGCTGCTGGCCATGCGTTGCTTCCAGGGGTTCGCCTCGGGCCTCTGGCCCGCCTGCCTCGCGATCATGGCGAGCACCGTGCCGCGCGAGCGCATCGGCCTGGCCATGGGCATCATGCAGGGCGGAATGACTGCGGGCGGCGTTCTCGGGCCCTTCTTCGGCGGGGCGCTCGCAGAGCTCTTCTCGATGCGCATGACCTTCTTCATCGGTGGCGCCGCACTTGCCGTCATCACGCTCCTCATCCTATTCTTCATCCACGAGCCTCCGAGAAAGGAGCAGAAGAAGGCGGCCGCCGCGCGCGAGAAGACTAGCCTCCTCAAGATTCCCGTCGTGCAGCGCATGCTCCTGTGCGCGGGCGTCGTGCAACTCACGATCCTCCTGCAGCAGCCCGTCATGCCGATGTACATCGGCGAGCTCCAGGGCAGCATGGACCGCATCGTCTTCGTGACCGGCATCGTCTTCTCCGTGGTCGGCGTTTCGGGCGTGATCGCCTCGCCCCTCTGGGGCGTCATCGGCCAGAAGTGGGGATACCGCCCCGCGCTCTACACGGCGCTTGCGGGCACGGCCTGCTTCGGCATGATCCAGGCGATTCCCGATACGCTTGTGCCGTTCGCCGTCTGGCGCTTCATCGGCGGCCTCACCTTCGCGGGCATCTTCCCCGCCATCAACGCCGTGCTCACGATGAGCACGCCGCCCGAGGACCGCGGCCGCATCTTCGGCCTCTCCTACGCGGCACAGCAGGTCGGCAGCGTGATCGGCCCGCTCGTGGGCGGCGGCATGGCCATGTACCTGCCGCTCAAGTCCGTCATCTTCCTCGGCGGTTTCATTCTCCTGCCGCTTGTCATCTTCCTCTGGTACATGCGTCCGAAGAACGAGGAGAACTCGCACGGCAGTCCCGCCCAGCTGCGCTAGTCCCGCAGGGCATCGCTTTTGGGAGTAATTCGAAGCTGGTACGAGCTCGCGGCTTCTCCGCGCGGTGCTGTCATTTTGAGTGTTTTCAGCAGACGGGTCCCCAAATACGGCCTGAGGTTCGATACAATCGAACCATTAATACTGATTGCAAATTGTCAGGAACTGTCACGCCGTGAAGTCGTTTCCCTCGGAGCGTCGGCACTGGCCGGGCCGTTCGGGCAGATACAAATCGAATGGATACATTCATACTTGCTGCGCTGGCGCTTTTGGGCGCGCTTGCCGTCATCGACCTCTTCGTCGGCGTCTCCAATGACGCCGTCAACTTCCTCAATTCCGCCGTCGGCTCCCGCACGGCACCCTTCTGGGTGATCATGACGGTGGCCAGTCTGGGCGTCCTGCTCGGCGCCACCTTCTCCTCAGGCATGATGGAGGTCGCCCGCACAGGCGTTCTCGTGCCCGAGCACTTCACCTTCAAGGAAGTGATCATCGTCTTCACGGCCGTGATGGTCTGCGACGTCCTCCTGCTCAACACCTTCAACTCCCTCGGCCTTCCCACCTCCACGACCGTCTCGATCGTGTTCGAACTCTTCGGCGGCGCCACCGCGCTCGCCTGCTACAAGGTCTGGTCGAGCGGCGCGCCCATTGCGGATCTGGGGCTCTACCTCAACTCCGCCAAGGCGCTCGCCATGATCATGGCGATTCTCGTATCCGTCGTCGTGGCCTTCTTTGCGGGCCTCTTCGTGCAGTATCTGCTGCGTCTGATTTTCTCCTTCAACTACGAGCGCTACTACAAGCTCTTCGGCGGCATCTACGGCGGCGTTTCGCTCACGGCCGTCTTCTACTTCCTCGTGATCAAGGGCGCCAAGGGCGCGTCCTTCATGCAGCCCGAGTGGATCTCCTGGATCGACGCCAACACGACCGAACTCTTGCTCGGCTGCTTCGCCATCCTGACCGTGCTCTTCCAGGCGCTCATCATGGCGCTGCGCATCAACATCTTCCCGATCATCATTCTCGCCGGCACGTTCTCGCTCGCCTTCGCCTTCGCGGGCAACGACCTCGTGAACTTCATCGGCGTGCCGCTCGCCGCGCTCTCCTCCTATGAGATCTGGTCCGCGGTCGAGGGCGCCGATCCGACGACCTTCACGATGGAGGGCCTGCGCCACAACCAAGGCACGCCGACCTATTTCCTGCTTGCCTCCGGCCTCGTGATGGTGCTCACGCTCTGGTTCTCCAAGAAGGCCCACCGCGTCATCCGCACCTCGATCAGCCTCGCCTCGTCCGCCCGCGGCGGCAAGGAGCAGTTCGGTTCCTCGCTTCCCGCCCGCGTCGTCGTGCGCTCCGCGATCCGCTTCAACAACCTCGCCCATCAGATCATTCCGGCCTCCGTCATCAAGAGCCTCGCCACGCGCTTCGAGAAGAAGAAGCTCGCGCCGGGCGAGGTCGAGCTGCCGTTCGACGAGATCCGCGCCAGCGTGAACCTCGTGCTCGCCGCCGCGCTCATCGCCTCGGCCACGAGCCTGAAGCTCCCGCTCTCGACCACGTACGTGACCTTCATGGTCGCCATGGGTTCGTCGCTCGCCGACGGCGCCTGGGACCGCGAGTCCGCCGTGTACCGCATCTCGGGCGTGCTCACCGTGATCTCCGGCTGGTTCATGACCGCCTTCACGGCCTTCACCGCCTGCGGCCTCATCTGCATGCTCTTCATCAGCTGGGGCGAGCCGCTTCAGCTCATCATGATGGTGCTCGCGCTCATCGTCGTCATCCGCACGAACTTCTTCGTCAAGGAAGAGGACGAGACGCCCGACCACGAGCGCATCGACCGCGGCGACAAGGCTAGTATCCGCGACCTGCTCACCGAAAGCGTCAACGACAACCTCAACGCCACGCTCACGCTCTACGCGCAGGGCCTTCAGGCCTTCCTTGACGAGGACGATCAGAAGCTGCGCGAGCTCAAGGGCGACGCCGCACAGCTCTTCGACTTCATCACGATGCGCCGCGGAGAGTACTACAACATGGCCCTTGAGGGCGGCGGCTCGCGCTCCGACCGCGACGCCCGCAACTTCTACTACCGCGCCTTCACGAGCATGAAGGAGGTGAGCCACTCCCTGCGCGACCAGATCGGCGTCGCACAGAACTACGTGGCCAACTCCCACTCGCCCTTCACGGGACGCATGCGCGACAACATCAAGACCCTCTCCAAGCGCCTGATCATGATCCGCGACAACTTCGTGCCGGCCAACTGCACGCAGGCCCTCGAGCTCATCGACGAGGCTCAGCGCGACTTCATGACTCAGATCGGGGAGGAGAAGATCTCGCTGCGCAAGTCCGAGCTCTACCTCGGCTACCTGCTCTTCGCCCGTGAGGTGCTCAACCGCTACATGATGGTGAAGCTCCTGCAGAGCGAACTCGAGGCGGGGCTTGCCGCCCAGCAGCAACAGCAGGCGGCCTTCGCCGTCGAGGACGACAAGGACGAGCCCCTGCAGCCCTCCGAGCGATGATCCGCATGAAGCCTCCTCTGCCCGCGCAGGGGAGGCCCGATGAAGAAAAGGACCGTTCCGCAATCCGCGGGCCGGTCCTTTTTCCATTAATGCAGGACAGAATGTCCGGGGCCTCTCCGCAGGCCTCTGCGTCATTCTTTTCGTCACGTTCCTCCGTGTCGGGGTTCGACGGCGGCGACGCACGTGTAGCGGCGCTCGGGGAAGTCGAGCTCCCTGATGCGCACGCGCACGTCAAAGACGTCTGAGAGGAGATCCTCGGTCATGACGTCGCGGGTGTCGCCGAAGATGGGCGGCCTGTGCCTGGGGACGAGGAGCGTCTTCGTGGAGATCTCGAGCGCATGCGCGGGGAAGTGCGTGTTGATGACGGCGCCGAGACCCTGCTCGGTGAGACGCTCGATGACGTTGAGGACCACCATCTGGTTGCGGAAGTCGAGGTTCGATTCAGGCTCGTCGAGCACGAGGATTCTGGGTTCGGCCGCGAGCGCGCGGGCGATGAGCGCGAGCTGGAACTGCCCGCCCGAGACTTCGCTGCAGAGGCGCCCCGCGAGGTGCTCGATGCCGACCTCGGTCATGACGCGGTCGACCACCTCCCAGTCCGCGTCGGATGGCAGGCTGAAGGGGCCGATGTGCGCGCTGCGGCCGAGGACGACCATGTCGGCGAGCGTCATCGAGGCGAAGCCCGGGAGCTTCGCTTGAGGTACGTAGCCGATCGTGCGCCAGAAGTCGCGGGGCTTCCAGTTGGAGACGGGGCGGCCGTCGAGCCTCGCCTCGCCCTCCGTGAACTTGAGAAGGCCGAGCATGCAGCGCAGCAGCGTCGTCTTGCCCGCGCCGTTGGGGCCGAGGATGCTCATGACGCCCGTGCCGTCGAAGCGGAAGTTGACGCCCGTGAGAACGGGTTCGCGGCCCGGCCAGGCGTAGCCGCCGTGGATCACTTCAAGGGACATGGCGCTACCCCGAGATGCCGCCCGTGCGGCGCAGAAGATAGATGAAGAACGGCGCACCCACGACGGCCGTGAGGATCGAGACGGGAATCTCGCTCTGCGTGGCGGTGCGCGCGACGGTGTCGATCACGAGCATGAAGAGGGCGCCCATGACCATCGAGGCGGGCAGCACGAAGCGGTTGTTCGCACCGAAGACCATGCGTGCGGCGTGGGGGACGAGAAGGCCCACCCAGCCGATGAGGCCGCACATCGAGACGACCGAGGCCGTGATCATGGTGGCGGCGATGATGACGCCTGCGCGGATCCTGCGCACGGGTATGCCGAGGCTTGCGGCCTCGTCAGTCGGAAGGGTCGTCACGTTGAGGCGCCAGCGCAGGAGCCAGAGAACGAGCATGCCGAGGAGCACCATGGGCGTGCCCGCGAGCACGCTTGACTTGGTCGCGCCCGTGAGCGCCCCCATCATCCAGAAGGTGATGGACGGCAGCACGTCCTGCGGGTCGGCCGCGTACTTGACGAGGGAGACGAGAGCCGAGAAGAGGGCTCCGACGACCATGCCCGAGAGAATGATCATGAGGATCGAGCTCGTGTTGCGCACGCGGCTGATGACGATCACGAAGAAGACTGCGGAGAGGCCCGTCGCCAAGCTCATGAGCTGAATGCCCATGCCGTTCCAGCCCCAGAGGATGCCTAGGACGGCGCCGAACGAGGCGCCCGTGGCGACGCCGAGCGTGTCGGGCGCGGCGAGCGGATTCGCAAAGAGCGCCTGAAAGGCGGCGCCCGACATGGCGAGTCCCGCGCCCGCAATGATCGCGAGAAGCACGCGCGGCAGCCTCACGTTGAGAACGATGTTCTCCATCATGCGGTTCGTCTCGACGGAAAGCCAGCCGTCGGGCAGGAGCACGGCCATCACTTCGGTGCCCGTGAGACTGTAGCGGCCGAGGCACAGCGAGGCGACGGCCGTGACGGCGAGCAGCAGGGCGAGCGAGGCCATGACGAGGCGGAAGCGCCCCGCGGCCGCGCCTGCGGCCTGGGCGCTTCGCGCGCGTGCGGTGGAGACGTTCGACATGGATCAGCCGTTGCTGCGGGTGGCGACCGTGGCGCCGGTGCTCGCGCCTTCGCCCGGATTGAACATCATGTTGACGTCGGCGTCGGTGAGCGTCACGCCGAAGACGTCCTTGTACCAGGCCTTGACCTCCTTGGTGAGATCGATGTCGGCAAAGCGCGAGGGATAGACCTGCTTGGCCATCCAGAGCAGCGTGAGCGGCGTGTCGGCCGAAGGCGTGTAGCTGCGGTAGATGCCGAGCGGGAGCTTGTAGACGCGCTTGTCCTTGACGGCCTTCACGTCGGACCAGTCGTGGCCCGCCATCTTGTTATCAAAGAGGTCGGCGGGCGTGGCAGCCGTGAAGTTCGTGATGAAGACGACGTCGGGGTTCCAGGCGTAGATCTGCTCCATCGAGACGATGGCGTTGGCGTTGTCTGCCGTCACGGACTCGGCGACGTTCCTGGCGCCGACGGCGTCGCACCAGTACTGGCCGAAGAAGTTGCGCCCAGAAGTGACGATCTGGCGGGCGTCGTAGCGGAAGAGGAAGAGAACCTTGCTGCGCTCCTCGGGCCTGAGGTCCTTCGTGCGGTCGGCGACCATCTTCGCGATGGCCTTCGAGCGGCTGTCGATCAGGTCGCCCTTGCCCTTGTGCTCGGGCCAGATCTCGGAGAGGCTCTTCATCCACTGGGCGTGCGTCTCGATGATGTCGTAGTGCCACTTGCTCGGGCTGATGCCGAAGGCGGGAATGCCCGCGTTGCGGACCGCGTCGAGCGTGCGCTTGTCGGGCGCGTTGACGAGGACGAGGTCGGGCCTGAGGGCCATCAGGGCCTCGACGTTGAGGCTCGCGCCCTGCATGAAGGAGGTGTCGGCCTTGAGGACGTCGGGATAGAGCTTGCCGAGGAGCCCGCTCTTGGCGGCCGAGTAGGAGGCGGGATGCATGCCCACCACGGTCTTGCCGTCGTTGAGGAAGACGGTCACGGCGGAGGCGAGCGGAAGGATGTTCGTGACGACCACGCGGTTGACGTGGTCGGGGATCTCGACGCTGGTGCCGTTGTCGTCGACGACGGTGCGTGCGGCCGCGGAGGTCGCGGCCAGGGCGAGTGCGCCGCAGACGAGGGCGCATTGCTTCAGATTGAAGGTCATTTTGCAGTGTCCAGCAGATTGCCGACGAGTGCGTCGAACGGGGCGCGCTCGAGAATGTTCACGATCCCGCTCCTGTACATGCGGCCCGAGCAGGCCTCGTGCGGGAAGGCGATGGTGCGCCCGACGCGGGCCTCCTCGGCGATGATGTCGAAGAGCGGGTCGGCGGCGAGCACCTCCGTGCCGCCGAGCATGGCGCGCAGGAGGTCCTCGGAAAGGTTCGAGGAGAGAATGGGCGCCTCGATGCCGAGGGACGGCAGGGGCGAGAGCGCCCTGCAGCTTCCGGGCTGCTCGAGGTTGACGGCCGCGGCCGTGCAGGCGGCGGCAAGCGGCTCTCCGAGCACGGCCGTGCGGGTGCCGCCCGCATCCGCGCCGAGGAAGTCGGCGGCGGGCACGCTGCAGCGGTTCTTCGCGGCCCATTCGACGGCCGCGTGCCAGCGGGGAGCAAGTCCGCCCACGGGCAGGCCGCAGACGTAGGGCGTGCCGAAGCAGCGCTCGAAGCACTGCGCGAGCGGAAGCCCGGACGAGCTCACGACGACGTTGACGCGCGCGGCCGCGGTGTTGGCGAGGGATTCGAGCTTGTCGCCCATCGCCCAGCAGGCGTTGATCGTGTAGCCTGCGCGTGCGGCGGCGGCCCTGAGGGACTCGAGCATGCCGCCTGTCGAGAAGTCGAGAGGCGTCGCGCCCAGAAGGTTGATGCCGAAGGACCCCGCGCGGGCGCCGTTGGGAACGACGAAGCGGCGCGAGAGTTCGATCCAGGCCTGTGCGCAGCCCACGCTGTAGGCGCGCATGGAGTTGGTCTGGACGGCGAAGGACGGAATGCGGGTGCGGCTTTCGACGAGGCGGGCGATCCCCTTGAGGTCGACGCCAGTCATCATGGGAATGGGCGTGCCGGCGATGGCGACGAAGGCGGGCGTGAGCTTGCGGGCTGCGTCGACGATGTCGTCGATGATGCGACTGTCGTTGCCGAGCACGGCGTCCATCTCGGTGAGCGCCGAGATGAAGACGGCCGAGGGCATCGTGTTCCAGCGGGGCTCGTCGTGCGTGGTGTAGGTCGAGTTGCAGCCCGAGGCGTCGTGGATGACGGTCATGCCGCCGAGTTCATAGAGGGCGCTTGCGACGCCCGAGCAGTCGGCCGTGTAGGTCGACATGGAGCTTTGCGTGTAGTCTAACAACATCCGTTGCACCCGTATCCCTTGACGCTGATGATGCGGTCGACGTCGACGGGCTCGCGTGCCGCAGCCGCAAGCGCGAGCGCGAGGCTTCTCACGCCGCCGTGACCCCACCAGGGGCCGCCCTCAATCATGTTGAGCATGTGGGTCGCCCCGGTGAAGAAGGCGGCCTTCTGGCCGATGGCCACGATGTCGTCGCGCTTTTCGGCGGGCGTCGCGAAGCGCATCTCGGGCACCGTCGTCGGATGCACGAGAATGCCGGGCGCCTTCTTGCGAAGAATCTCGAAGTCGGTCTTGTCCGCAGGCAGGAAGCTGTCGCAGTAGAGGTCCGTGACGCGGATGCCCGACTCGACGAGGCGGCGTGCGAGCGCCACGGGGCGCGTCGTCGCCGTCTGGCAGATCGCCACGGGACGGCCCGCGAGCGCGTCGGCCGCCTGCGCGAGCGCGGTCCTGGCAGCGGACTTCTCGGCCGTGGTGTCCCAGAGCGGAATGCCCGTGAGTTCGGCGAGCGTTCCGAGCGAGTCGTCGATGCGCTGCTCGTTGTAGTCGAGCAGCAGCTGAAGGTGGCGCATGCCGTGGCGCTCGGCGAGGAACCTGCCCGCCTGAAGGGCCGCGGGATTGACCGTCACGACCCAGCGCGCATGCGCCATGCGGCGGTATTCCTCGTAGGTCGTCATGCCCGGGAGCTCGAAGAACGGGACGCCCGCCGCGTGTGCGGCGCGCGCGAAGTCGCTCTCGGGGCCGAAGGCCTCGAGGGAGCCCGCCACAAGCCGGCAGCACCCAGTAGCGCCAGTTGGCGGCGTCGAACACCCTGAGGCCGTGGTAGAGCTGCCTGCGCATCTTGTTGTCGGGCGGCATCTCGCTCTTGCGGAGCGTGGGCGTCATGTAGCAGTCGGTGAAGACGACGTCGGGGAAGGCCTCGGAGAGCTTCCTGTAGGCCCAGCCGAGGTCGGCGCCCGAGAAGTGGTGCAGGCAGCTCGAGTAGACGAGGACTGCGGGCGGAAGCTTCGGGAGGCGCTCGAGGATGTGCGTGACGCCCTCGATGATCGTGTCCTCAAGCTGGCCGTCGCGCAGGTGCTCCTCGGTCACGGTGATCGTGGAGAAGCGGCGCTGCAGGCCGAGTTCGGCTGCGCTGAGCACGACGCCCCTGAGGCAGCCCTGGGCGCAGACGAAGATCTCGTGGCATTCGGGCACGAGCATGCCCACGTGCACGATGGTCCAGGGCCCGCGCGCGGGCGGCGAATATTCGAGGCCCTGCCTGAAGGGCACGGGCCAGTGCGCCTCGGAGAGCTTCGCCGTGGGTGCGGGAAGCACGCGTTCGGGCGTGTGTGCGAAGAGTCGGAGCATGGGCGGGCCTCAGAACGTGAAGCCGCCGCGGGCGGGCTCGGGTCTGGTGGCGGCGCAAGCCTCGACGAGACGGCGGGCAAGCTCGCGATAGCGGTCGGCCATGCCGGACGACGGCGCGTGCTCAAGGACGGTGAGTCCGAGAGCGTCCGCCTCCTGCACTTCGGCCGAGCGGGGCAGGCGACCCACGATCGTCGTGTTGAGGTCGCAGGCGAGCTCCTCGACCTTCTCGGCCTCGCGGGGCACGTCGCGGGCGTTGAGGATGATGCCGCCGAGGCGGGCGTAGCCTCGCTCGGCGAAGGTCTCGACGGCCGTGGCGATGTTGGCGGCCGCATGAATGGCCATGTTCTCGCCCGAGGTGATGATGAAGACGTTCCTGGCCCAGCCGTCGCGGATGGGCATCGCGAAGCCGCCGCAGACGACGTCGCCGAGCACGTCGAAGATCACGACGTCGGGACGAAGGATGTTGAAGGCGTCCTGGGCCCGGAGGGCCTCGAAGGCGGCGATGATGCCGCGGCCCGCGCAGCCCACGCCTGGACGGGGACCACCCGCCTCGACGCAGAGGACGCCGCCCTTGCCCTCGACCACCATGTCATCGAGCCTGAGCTCGGACTTGTGCTTCGTGCGCAGGAGCGAGAGCACGGTCTCGATCTTCGCGCCGCCGCGCAGGAGCGCGGTCGAGTCGGCCTTCGGGTCGCAGCCGACGAGCATCACCCTGCGGCCGTCCTGCGCAAGCGCGAGCGCCACGTTCGCAGCCGTGGTGGACTTGCCGATGCCGCCCTTGCCGTAGATCGCAAGGCAGGTCATCGGGTGCCGGGAAAGGGGCTTGCGGTCGTAGTCGAAGAAAACCGTGTCAAGCGTCGGTGAGTCGAGCGTGGGCATGTGGATGGTCGTCCCGGTGGAGTGTTGGTTCGTGTTTTGCGCCTGTTTCGCGGCGCTTCGGGCCGGCAGCAGGCTGTCTGTCCGAAGCCTGCTGTCTGAAAGGGAAAGGCTATTCGAGGACGTGGCGGCCGTGGGCGTCCTTCTTCATGATGCGCTCCTGCTCGCGCTTCCAGTCCTTCTTGCTCTGGTCGGCGCGCTTTTCATATTCGCGCATGCCTCGTGCGAGCGCGACCGTCACCTTGACGCGGCCGCGGGTGAAGTGCAGGTCGAGCGGCACGAGCGTGTAGCCCGCGCGCTCCGTCTTGCCGATGAGCTTCATGATCTCGCGGCGGTGCATGAGGAGCTTTCGCGTGCGGTTCGACTCAAGCGTCACGTGCGTGCAGGCCTGGTCCGCAGGCGTCATGTGGGCGTTGCAGAGGAAGAGCTCGCCGTCGCGCACGTAGATGTGCGCGAGGTTGATCTGGGCGCGGGAGGCGCGAACGCTCTTGACTTCCCAGCCCTGGAGCACGATGCCGGCCTCGAACTTTTCTTCGATCGCATAGTCGTGGCGGGCGCGCTTGTTCTGAATGAGTGCCATGATGTTTCTCTTGTTCTCTTGTATTGCGTTCTTTTGATTCTTGTCGTCCTGCTTCCGTACGGTCGGCGTCCGTTTCGTGCAAACTGCACGGCAATCTTGTATTGTAAGGCTTTTTACGCGGCTCCGAAGCCCTTCGGACACGGCCGCGGACGGCTTTTCGAAAGGGGGGATCATGCGTGTGGAAGTGTTGTTCGTGAATGAGGCGGGCGTGATGGCCGAAACGGTCGAAGCGCCCGATGGCGCCGCGGCTTCCGAGGTCCTCGGACTGGCGGGCGCATCGCTGCCTGCGGGGGCGGGGCTCGCTGTCTTCGGCCGCCGCATCGAGCCTTCGACGAAGCTTCACGAGGGCGATCGGCTCGAGGTCGCGGGCGCGCTCGTCTGTGATCCCAAGAAGGTTCGCCGCGCACGCGCCGAAAGCCAGGGCGACGTGCGCGTCGTCACCTGCGGCCGCCACGGCGGGCGCAGGCGCCTCGCCAAGACTGCGCAGTAGTCTGCAGCCGGCTTGTGTGCGGCACGGAAAATGCAGAAAGGGGGCCTTGGCGGACAACCTCAGGGCAAACCCTTTGTTACAATGGTAAATTGCTGCAAACAATTCCGGACGCATCCCCACTCAGTCCGGACGCGGAACGGCCGCTCCCCCGACCGTTCGTGCAGGGGTGCGGATTCCGCCGCCCCTGAAGCTGCGCCTCCTGAAACAAAAAGACCGAGAAGGAAAACCACAAAACATGAACTGGCTCAATGACATCATCGGCGTGATCAACAATTATCTTTGGTCCTACGTCCTCATCGTGATGCTGATCGGCATCGGCCTCTGGTTCACGGTCCGCACGCGCTTCGTGCAGATCCGCTGCATTCCCGAAATGTTCCGCCTGATGACCGAGGGCGCGGGCGCCAAGCCGCGCGAGGGCCACATCTCGACCTTCCAGGCCTTCTGCGTCTCCACCGCCTCCCGCGTGGGCGTGGGCAACATCGCCGGCATCGCCATCGCGGTCGCCACGGGCGGCCCCGGCGCCGTCTTCTGGATGTGGGTGATCGCCACGATCGGCGCCGCGTCGGGCTTCGTCGAGTCCACGCTCGCCCAGATCTACAAGGCCCCGCGCAAGGGCGGCGGCTTCGTGGGCGGTCCCGCCTACTACATCGGCAACGTGATCGGCTCCTCCTTCTTCGCGAGCGTCTTCGCGGTGCTCCTCGCCGTCACCTACGGCCTCATCTTCAACTCCGTCCAGGCCAACACCATCAGCCTCTCGATGCAGACCTCGTTCGGCTTCGACACGCAGATGACGGGCCTTGCGATCGCGGGCTTCACGGCCCTCGTGATCTTCGGCGGCCTCACCCGCATCGCCAAGGTCGTGGGCGTGATGGTTCCCGTCATGGCCGGCGCCTACATCCTTGTCGCGCTCGCCGTCACGGCGCTCAACATCACGATGGTGCCCGAAGTGCTCGTCACGATCGTGCGCTGCGCCTTCGACTTCGACGCCGTCCTCGGCGCGGGCTTCGGCATGGCCCTCATGACCGGCATCAAGCGCGGCCTCTTCTCGAACGAGGCCGGCATGGGTGCGGTCCCCAATGCCGCCGCCACGGCCGACGCCACCCACCCCGCCAAGCAGGGCCTCGTGCAGGCGCTCGGCGTCTACTTCGACACGCTCGTCGTGTGCACGGCCTCCGCCATGCTCGTGCTGCTCACCCCGGGCTGGGCCGACTCCGGCAAGACCGGCATCGAGCTCATCCAGCAGACGCTCACGGGCCAGCTCGGCACCTGGACGAACGCCTTCATGAGCGTCACGGTCCTTTTCTTCGCCTTCAGCTCGATCATCGGCAACTACTTCTACGGCGAAATCAACATGGACTTCATCAGCCGTCATCCGGCTGCGCTCTGGATCTACCGCGCCTTCGTCGTGATGATGGTCTACCTCGGCTCCGTCGCCTCGCTCGGCCTCGTCTGGAACCTCGCCGACCTCTTCATGGCCCTCATGGCCATCGTCAATCTGGTTGCCATCGCGATCCTCGGCAAGTACGCCTTCATCGCGCTCGACGACTACGTCAGCCAGAAGAAGCGCGGCATCCTCAACCCGGAATTCGATCCGAGCGTCATGCCGAACCACCGCGGCATCCTCTGCTGGCCGCGCCACAAGGAAGAGGAGATCGAACAGTGCTGATGCCGGCCTGATTGATCCTGTTCCGACACTCTGAAAACGCCCGTCACGCGCCGAGATGCGCTGACGGGCTTTTTCGTGCCCGAAGACGGCGGAGAGGGGATGGTGGGGGACGGTGGTGAGCATCACCTTGGTATTACCTCTCGAGAGGTATTTTCGTGCGGAAGACTGTGGGACAGGGTATCCGGCGGTCATTGGGAATAACCCTCCACCATCACCTCGGAAGGGTTTAAGAAAGGCTTAAGCAAACTTAAAATTTTGAAAAAGACGAGGACCTCGCCAGACCCCGCGCGACGGCCTTGTCACAGGAGAACAACATGCATAAACAGCTCACCCCCGTCGCCGCCGCGCTTGCGCTTCTCGGTCTTCTCGCGGGCGCTCCCGCCCAGGCGGCCGACAATCAGTGCGCAGCCTGCCACGCCAACGTCGCCAAGGATCATGCGGGCGCCGCCCACAAGGATCTCGCCTGCACGACGTGTCACACCGGCACCGAAGCGCATCTCAAGGACATGAAGAAGCGTCCGGCCGTCAACATGGACCCGGCCCAGTGCGGCGCCTGCCACCAGCAGCAGTACAAGTCCGCCTTCATGACGTCCGACCGTCCCGCCCGCCAGTCGAAGAAGGCGGCCGGCGGTCCTGCACCCGACCCGTTCTTTGACCGCGCGCTCGGCGGCCACGGCTTCACGAAGGAGCACGACCTTCCGCGCGCCCACACGTTCATGGCGATCGACCAGTTCATCGTCGACCGTGCGTTCGGTGGCCGCTTCGAGCCCAAGGACGGCTGGCTCTACACGACGCTTGAGGGCGGCAAGTCCTACAAGGCTTGGGACGTCCTCAAGGACAACTATCCCGACAACAACGAGCAGAAGGCCCACAAGCCGGGCACGGCCGCTGCCGCCAACGGCGTGTGCTGGTCCTGCAAGTCGACCGACCTGATGCTCGACTGGGCCTACATGGGCGACAAGGCCGAGGGCGCGAAGTTCCACCGCGGCTCCAACCCCGTTGACGTCGTTCGGAACGTCCAGCACGGCATGAACTGCAACTTCTGCCACGACCCGCACAGCGCCAAGCCGCGCATCATGCGCGACGCCCTGATCGACGCGATGACGCGCGAAGGCAAGATGAACGTCTACAAGGACTTCGCGGCCCGCCAGGCCAAGCTTGAGGTCAAGGACGTCGGCGTCCGCGGCTTCGACCGCAAGGTCGCCATGCTCGACCGCGCCGACTCCCGCCTGATGTGCGCCCAGTGCCACGTCGAATACGTCTGCAACCCCGGCATGAACGTCAAGACGGGTGAGAAGGTCGGCTTCGACAGCCGTCTCACGAACCTCTTCCCATGGGTCAACGCCGACCAGATCGAGGCCTACTACGATGAAGTCGGCTTCCGCGACTTCAAGCACAACCTCACCGGCGCGACGCTCGTCAAGATGCAGCATCCCGACGCCGAAACGTACTTCGGCTCGAAGCACGACAAGGCCGGCGCCGACTGCGCTTCCTGCCACATGCCCAAGGTGAAGGACGAAAACGGCAAGACCTACACGTTGCACTGGGCCACCTCGCCCAAGCACTACGTGAAGGAGACCTGCCTCTCCTGCCACAAGGACAAGAACGAGAAGCAGATGGTCGCCGCGATCGACGCGATGAAGGGCCACTTCGACGGCAAGGTCCGCGAAGCCGAATCCCGCATGAACGACATGTTCAACGCGTTTGAGCTCGCCAAGACCGTCGGCGTGTCCGAAGAGGTCCTCGCCAAGGCCCGCAAGCTCCACGAATCCGCTCACATCAACTGGGAATACTGGACTGCCGCCAACGGTGCGTACTTCCACAACCACGACATGGCCGTGCGCAGCCTCGCCAAGTCTGCCAAGGCAGCCTCCGACGCCACCGCGCTGCTGAGGAAGGCCATTGACGAAAAGGCCGCTACCAAGAAGTAATCCGCCTCGGGCTCCCTTCGGGGCCCGGCGATGATCCGACGAAACGGGCGTCTCCTCGCGGAGCCGCCCGTTTCATATATAGTGATGGGACAAACACGACCTGCGCTCCGAGCGCAGGCAGACGAACAACGCCTCCGGAACGAACGCACATGTCCGACGAAATCCTTCTCTATCTCATCCTCCTTCTGATGCTCGTCCTGGCCGTCGGAGCGCTCGTGCCGTCGCTCCTTCGCGTGGGCAGGGAGGAGGCGAGCGTCGAGCGCGAGGACAAGGCCTACGGCTCGGCCGTGACCGAGGCGCTGAGGCGACAGCGCGCCCAGCTCGACGAGGACCTGAAGTCGGGCGCCGTGAGTGCGGAGCAGTACGAGATTCTCGCCGACGATCTTCGCCGCCGCGCGCTCGAGGAACACGACGCGGTCTTCCACGATCCCAACGACGGCTCAGGCCGCCGTGCGGGCAGCTTCTCGGGCCCCGTCGTGACGGCCGCCGTGGTGGCGGGCGTCAGTGCGGTTTCGGTCGGCCTCTATGCCGTGAACGGCGCGCCCGAGCTCATCGGGCTTGAGAAGGCCCAGGCGGTCTACGACGGACGCGCCGATACGCCCTCGATCGAGCGCTACCTCGAGTCGAGCCCGAAGGACGGCCGCGCCTGGGTGCTGCTTGCGCGCCGTCATGTCGACGAGGAGAACTTCCCGAAGGCGGCCGAGGCCTACCGCAGGGGACGCGCCGCGAACGCCAAGGTGAAGGCCGATCCGGCCGTGATGCTCGAACTCGCTGCCACGCTTCTCACGATCGGCGGTCCCGACAGCATGCGCGAGGCCCAGCCTCTGGCGCAGGGCGCCGTCGACGGACGTCCCGGCGACATGAAGGCCGTCGAGATCCTGGCCGTTGCGGCCTCCGCCAACGAGGACTGGCGGACGGCGGCCGAAAGCCTCTCGCTTCTCATGAGCACCATGAATCCCGACACCCCCGAGTACGTCCAGTACGAGATGACGCTCAAGCGCCTGCGCGAGCTCGCGGCCTCGCAAAAGACGCCGCTTCCTTCGACTTCCCGCTGAGCTCCACCTGAATTCCGACTGAAGTCCGACTGAGTGCGGGCGGTTGGACGAGGGTAGAATTTTCTGGTCGGAGTCCGTTCTCCGGCAATGAAGATTCTCTAACAGCCCTCGTAACCGACAAGAAGGATTTATTCAATGAACATCCGCAAGGCCTTTCTGCACAAGGCCGTTCCCGCCGCCTGCGTGCTCTTCGCGGCCGGAACGATTTTCGCAGCCGACCGCGCCGATCTGATGGGCTACGTGCCCGGCGCCGAGGTCATGAAGGTCGACGTGACCGACGGCCGCATCGACACGATCTCGGGCATCATCTACAGTCAGGTCAAGTCCCTGCGCTCGATCCGCCAGCTTCGCATGACGGTGATGACGCCGCGCACGAAGGCGAGGAAGCCCGCCGTGGTCTACTTCCCCGGCGGAGGCTTCACCTCCGCCGACCACGAGAAGTTCATCGAGATGCGCCACGCGCTCGCCCGCGCGGGTTTCGTTGTGGCCGCAGCCGAATACCGCACCGTGCCCGTCAAGTTCCCGGCGCTCGTCGAGGACGGCAAGGCCGCCGTGCGCTACCTGCGCGCGCATGCCGATGAGTACGGGATCGATCCCGAGCGCATCGGCGTCATCGGCGACTCCGCGAGCGGCTACCTCGTGCAGATGCTCGGCGCCACGAACGGCGAGAAGGCGTTCGACAAGGGCGACTTCACGAACGTCTCCTCCGACGTGCAGGCCGTCTGCACGATCTACGGCATCTCGGACCTGACCTCCATCGGCGAGGGACTCGATCAGGCTCAGGCCAAGGTCCACGCCTCGCCCGCCGTGACCGAGGCGCTCCTCGTGCACGGTCCCGCCTTCGGCAAGTCTCCCGGCGGGAGCATTCTCTCCGACCGCGAGAAGGCCATGAACGCAAGCTCGCTCGGCCACATCGACGGCAACGAGCCGCCGTTTCTCATCATGCACGGCTCGGGCGACCGCCTCGTGAGCCCGATGCAGAGCGCACATCTCGCTCAGGCTCTCAGGAAGGCCGGCACCGACGTCGAGTACGTCCTCGTCGAGGGCGCAGGCCACGGAGATCTGCCCTGGTTCCAGAAGCCCGTCATCGAGCGTGTCGTGAAATTCTTCGAAAAGAGGCTTGGCAGTCCCGCAAAGGATGCCGCCGAGGGCAACAACCTCTGACGGCCCACCCCGCAGTCGATTTCAATGGCCCGCACGAGCCCTGCTCTCTGCGGGCCTTTTTGCGTCCGGGAGGAAGAAAAATTTATTTTACGTGTCGTAGAAAAAACATATTGACAGTCGAATATAAAAAATTCTATAATGTGCTCAATCGATGAAAGCGCTGCTCTGTAACGACATTGAACGTTAAGAAGGCAGGCTGGTCTTGATGATGGACAACATTTTTCTATATATAGGAAATTATCCGGCTCTGAAGGACCGCCGGCCCTGCAGGTGCTTTAGGCGATGAGAACCCCCGCGTCCTTTAGAATGACAGCCCCGGTTTCGGAGGACGTGAACCAGACTCTTAAGGAGAGCACAATGAATCAACAGGAAAAGGCCGAGCGCTTCACCGAGCTCATGACGCGCTTCACGTCCGTGCTGGGCAAGATTCTCCCGGACGACGTCGCCACCCGCCTTGCCGAACTTCGCAAGGAGCAGACTTCCGACATCTCCCGCATCGTGTATGACGCGATGTTCGACGACCTTGCCGCCGCCCGCCGCCTCAATGTCCCGCTCTGTCAGGACACGGGCGTCATCCAGTACTACATCGAGGTGGGTGCCAACTTCCCGCTTCTTTCCGAAATGCGCGCCTGCCTTGACGAGGCTGTCCGCCGCGCCACGATCGAGGCGCCGCTTCGCCAGAACGCCGTCCAGATCTTCGACGAGCGCAACACGGGCAACAACACGGGCGTTCGCGTGCCCTGGATCGACTGGGAGATCATTCCCGACTCCGACAGCTGCCTCATTCACGGCTACATGGCCGGCGGCGGCTGCTCGCTGCCCGGCGCCGCCAAGGTGCTGATGCCCGCCGAAGGCTACATGGGCATCGTGAAGTTCATCTTCGACGTGATCTGCGATCGCGGCGTCAACGCCTGCCCGCCGCTCCTCGTGGGCATCGGCATCGCCGGGAGCGTCGAGGTTGCGGCCGAGCTTTCCAAGAAGGCCCTGATGCGTCCCGTGGGCTCGAAGAACGCCAACGAGATCGGCGCCGACTTCGAGAAGATGATCGAGGAAGGCCTCAACAAGATCAACATCGGTCCGGGCGGCCTGACGGGGACGAAGTCCGTGATGGGCGTCAACGTCGAACAGGCCGCGCGCCATCCGTCCTGCCTTGCCGTGGGCGTTTCCACGGGCTGCTGGGGCCACCGCCGCGCCACGATCCGCATCAATGCGGACATGAGCTACGAAATGATCAGCCACAAGGGCATGACGCTCTGATTTGGGAGAACAGCAAAATGACGAAGAAAGTTCTGACGACACCGGTTTCCGACGCCGACATCGAGTCCCTGAAGATCGGCGACGTGTTCTATCTCTCCGGCGCCCTCATCACGAGCCGCGACATGGTTCACTTCCGCCATGTCGAGGAAGGCATGGACCTTCCGTACGACCTCGCCGGCAAGGCCATCTTCCACGCCGGTCCCATCATGGTTCCCGACGACAAGAGCCGCTCCGGCTTCCGCGTCGTCTCCATCGGCCCGACGACCTCCATGCGCATGGAGAAGTACGAGCGCGAATTCCTCAGGAAAACGGGCGTGAAGATCGTCGTCGGCAAGGGCGGCATGGGTCCCGAGACTGCTGCCGGCTGTCAGGAAAGCAAGGCCGTGCACTGCGTCTTCCCGGGCGGCTGCGCCGTGCTCGCCGCCGAATGCGTCGAGGAGGTCGAGGAGCGCCACTGGCCCGAACTCGGCCAGCCCGAGTCCATGTGGGTCATGCGCGTCAAGGAGTTCGGTCCGCTCATCGTCTCGATCGACGCCCATGGTGGCAATCTCTTCGAGAAGAACAAGGCCGAGTTCAACAGGCTCAAGGAGCCGATCGTCGAGGAGATCTGCAGCAAGGTGAACTACCGCCATTGATGACTGCAGTGGCCGGGCCCGGTCCGACCGGGCCGTTCCTCGGAAAAGGAAGCTGAAGAAGCCCCAGAAGCAAAAAGGCCCTGCGGACCGATGTGGTCCGCAGGGCCTTTTTCCCCTGTGTTCGGTCGCGGGGCTTCCGTAGGAGTCCCCGCGAATTGATCGGAAGGTCGATGGGCCTGAAGATCAGAAGCGGAAGTCGCTACATGTTGTGTCGCAGGGTATTTTGTTGTGGTCATTTGTTTTGTCCCACGGATTGTCCCACGCCGAGCATCATTCAGTAGAAAAGGCGTTCTTTTGAGAGACGCTCATCTTGCTCACGTAGTTCAGGCGGCGGAGAGCGTCGTCGACGGCCTTTTCACCTTTCAGCATGAACCACTTACGGATCATGCCGACAGTCCAGCGGCCTGCGCCATTGCGTCCGCCGTAGTCCATCGACGGTGGGATGAATCCAGAGTCGACCGCATTGCGGAGACTGGTTTCGGATTCATAGCCGAGGCTTTCCATGAGGCTCTTCTTGTCGAGTATAGAGTAGTCCGGCACTGTCGTGTCAAAGATGTCAATCTTCATTTTGCTTCCTCAGGTTGTTCCTTGAATTTTCCTGTCGCTTGAAGTTCACCAAGAAAGGCGTCGTCTTCAAGTTCCCATTGCGCACTTGCTCGCTGCCCTTTCTTGCGGGGTTTCTGGCTTTTAGGCAATGGTTTCTCCAGATAAAAAAGCCCTCGGGTGTGAGCCGAGGGCTGGTAATGGTTCAAATTGGGCGGTTACTTCTTCTCGAGAAGTTCAAGCCGTTTCTTTTCTTCACGTTCAAGCTGTTTAATGCTCTTCTCCGGAGTCGGGAGATCTTCAGGCATAGTGCCGCCTAACCGCTTAATGGTTTCCCGCACCTCCTTCCCTACGGAATAGTGCGCTTGGTTCGCCTCCCTTTTCCCGACGATGTGTTCGCGTCGGAGTTTGGCTTCGGTCTGGGTTGCTCGGAAGAGGTTCGCGGCCAGTTCTTCGTGACCCATGTGGTCAAGGATCTCTTGACTCTTTTTCAATCCTTTCCGTTCGTGGATATCCTTTCGATTAAGTCCTCCGTAGAGGCCTTTGTATCCGTGGTTCTGGAAGATGGCATAGTCTCTTGGCTCGACGACTCCCGCGTCATGCGCGGCATCGCTTAACCGTTTGTTATGCTCCTTCATCTCCCTGCGCAAGAACAGACGCTTTTGATCCTCATCCAGTTGGGCGAAGGCTTCCTCGTCGGCGAGTTCCTGGCGGCGGGTTTGAACCGCGAAGTAGGTTTGGCCGGCGGCAATGACAGGCTTGCTCGGGTCGCCGTTCTGAACGATCAGGTAGCAGGCATAACGGGAGAGGGCGACGTCATCAATTTCGCGAGACGAGCCGCTACCGAGGTCGACCATTTTACCAAGGTTGGTAAAATGGTCAGAGTCGTTGATTTTCAAAGACTTACATGCGGTCTTTGCCTTTTCGATAACCGCCTGAAATCTTTGCCAACGGCTATATCCCAAGAGCGGGTAAAGCTCGCGCGCAAACCAGTACTCCCTGCCGTCATCGTCCAGATGGCGGATCGCGTCGAAGTTCGGGAGGGTTGCTTGTTCGTCGTTGTTTTGGCTATTATCCATACATACCTCATCATAACGGTTAATCAAGCCCCCGGAGCATTGCACAGCACGGGGGCTTTCCTATTTTACGATGTTGCCTAGTAGATCCCGCGCCACAACCGATGACGCGTCTCTTCGTCTTTGGGGAAGTCTGGCGGCACGGTGATCATGAAGCTTTTCATGCCACGATGGCTCGTGACCGTGAGCCGGATCCTGTACCAACTGTGTGCGTCCCACCATTTGATGGCCCTTTTGGCCCATGAATGACAAGCCTGAATGACCAGGATGCTCCATGCTCCAAAGGCGATTCCTTCGGCGAAGGTTTCCGCTTCCCACAAAAGGACAAAGTAGAAGATGATGTAGCCTACGACGGCTTGCCCGAACGTGGTCTTCGGCCAGATGATCGTGTGCCGCAAAGCGGAGAGGTAAAGGCGGATGCTCTCGAGCGTGGTCATGGCTTTCATCGCGCCGCCTCCCAGTCGCGCAGCGCGTTTGTGAGCATGTACGCGGAGAGCTTCACGCGGTCAAGGGCGGCAGGGTTTGCGCTCTGCCTCGCGGCGGAGAGCACTGCCGTGTACTTCCTGACCGCGTCTGCGATGCTGGCCGTGTCCTTGTGGTCGATGAGCCGCTTGGCGAGTGCGAGCAGGTTGGCGATTGACTGATCGCGATACGACCATCGAAGCTCGCGGCGCAGGTCTTGGACGACGATTTCGGTTTCGGTCATTCCTTAATCTCCTGTAGATCCATATCCGCCCGCGCCTCGCGCGGTCTCGCTCAGCTCGTCAGCCCATTCGTATCCGGTGTCAACGAGCTTCTCGATGCGCATCTGGGCAATGCGGTCGCCCGCTTTGACTTTGTACGATACCGAATCCGTGCAGAGATAGTTTGCCAGTACGAAAACCTCGCCTCGATAGTCGGCATCCACTAAAAGCGGCGTTATGACGATCCCCTTCATTGCCGTGCTGGAGCGGCTGTACACGACCCCGACATATCCAGGCGGGATTTCGAATGCCAGTCCGGTCGGAACCTTCTGCGGATATCCTCGAACGAGCATGGTGCCCTTGGTAGCGTAGAGGTCGAACCCTGCCGCTCCGTCCGTTCCTTGCGTCGGCATCTTCGCGTCCGGGTGCAGCTTCTTAATCTTGATTTTCATGATTTTTCTCTTTTGCAAGAAATTCAAAAACGTCGACTGACGCGATCATGATTTCCCCTATTTTTCGAGAAACTTCAGCAGAGAGGAGAAGTTGGTCGCTCGTTGCATCTTTCATGTACGACTTGAACATTTCTGCGAGTTCTTGGAACGACTTTCGTTCCAGAATCGCCATAGAAACCTCAAGCGGGGCTATGTTTGCCTCTTCAAGGATTTCGGCAACATATTTATTCGTTGGTAAAGTCATCTTCATGCTCACGTTCCTTGCGTGGCCATGGCGGCCGTGATGAGTGAGAGGGGAGTCCTCATAGCAGCGCTCCTTCAGGCACGGGGTCGGCTTCTCGGGCGGCTGTGATCTCGAGGCGGTAGATGTCGAGCACCTTCGCGGAAAAATGAAAACCGGGCCAATTGAGTTCGTGCCCGGTTTCGTTGAATCGCCTGACGACCTTGCTCAGCTGTTGCGCCGTCATGCTGAAAGCGAGCTGAGTGTCGTCGATGATGAAGTGCCGTTCGCCGCGTTGCATGCGCGGCCAGAGGTAGCGCAGAAGCAGTTTTGCGGGGTTCGTTTTTGTGGTTTTCATTGCTACCTCCGTGAGTAGGTTCTAGCGAATCTGGACGCTTTCGCGTTCTTCGATGTGGCAGCCGGGGACCTCGACGCCGTCGAGCAGAGCCTGCTTGATGGCGACCTTGTTCGGGCTGACGGTCGTCTTGACGGTCGTGTAGGCCTCGGGGAGGTCGGCACCTTCGGCGATCTCTACGGCCTTCGTCGTGCGGATGCTCACAGTCACGCGGCCAGTCTTGACCTTGCCGGTCGCGTGTAGCGCATCGATGAGCATTGCCTTGAGGTAGTCGGAGCGCTTCTGCATCGACTTGACGCGGGCGATCATGCGGTCGGCTTCGTCCTTGGCGGCTTTGGCTTCGGCATCGAGCTCGCGGAGGTAGAGCGCCGTGGCCTCGATCTTGTCGTTGGCTGCGGCCTCGACGGCGTGGAGGTTGTCCGCATTGAGGATTTCGCCGGTCTCCTCGTCGACGACGATGTCATCCAACGCAAAGCGCAGCGCCGGCGCGATTTCGTAGAGTTTCATTTTGCATACCTATGAAAAAGCCCCGCCGGTTAGGGCAGGGCCGATGTGAAAATTGGGTGTGGCTGTTACTTAGCAGTCAGGGCGCGGTAGCAGGACAGTTGCCTCACGCTATAGCCGTTGCGCTCGAGTAGGGCCTCGATGGAACCGAGGTTCATGCTTGTCACGGCTTCGTAGAAGCGGGGCGCGAGAGGCGACTGGAGGAGACGCATCAGCTTGAGGACGGTCTCGAGGTCTTCGCGGAAGAGATATCGCCAGTAGTAGACGAAATCTCGCAAGGTCTCGGCTTCTCGCGAGGAGAGGACGAGCGCGCCTTCGGGGATTGTCTGTGCGGGGAGCTGTGGCTTCAGCTCGCAAGTCTGAATGAACGAGAGCGCAGCCTGAAGCTGTTCCCGAGTCAGATCCTTGTAGCTGGCGATCTTGAAGGAGTCGTACAGCGCGTTGTAGACCGTCTGGTAGTGGATTGCGCAGTTCTTCGCGCGGGCCTTGACGGCCTTGCGGATCTCGTACATTTCTTCGGTCGTGAGCGTTTCCGACGCTTCGTAGCGTCCAGTCTTGCGGATGGTTGGCAGAACTTCGGACGTGACCCAGCGCTTGAAGCGCTTGGCGCTTTCGAGCTTGGAGCCGAAGATCAGGGCGTAGAGGCCGGACTCGTTGACGCAGTTGACCGTTTGGCGGCCGCCTTTCGTTTCGATTTCGGACTTGATGAGGTCTTCGGGGTCAACGCGGTCGTTTACGCTCTTTGCGGGCTGTGAATAACCGAGGGCTTTTGCGACGTCGATTGCAACGAAGAGGGGCGCGTCAGCTGTGCCGAGCGTGCGAAGTTGAGCGTTCTCGAAAGAGAAACATGCAGGGATAGACATATGCAGTCTCCTAGTAGTTTTGACATCAAACCGCTCCATGACGCCAATCATGGTGGGCGGACTTGCAGGTTGGCGTACCGGCTACTAGGTCCCGGCCTCCCGAAGGAGCCTGCAAGCCCACCCGTAATTTGGAGACTTGCAAGGGGGTTACTGAATCGGTAACCCCTTTTCGAGGACAACAAAAAAAAGCCGCTACCAACGGTCGGCGGCTTGTCATCGCACGCCTAGTAGTAATCGGGACGCCAATCCCGCGTCGCACCATTGCGGTGTCGACACGAGAAGCATACCCGAAACAGAGGCGCGTTGTCAAAAAGCAGGGCGATGACCTTGACAAGTCTGGGTGCAGCGGTTACGATCTAGATGCGGGTAGTCAAGGCTACGCCGTATACTCTGCGTGCTCGAATTAACGTTTAAGCGATCTTTCAAGATAGCCGACCGCAGGGGGAAAAGCCGCAGTTTGCGGCTTTTCTTTTGTCTGCTACTTGTTATTTCCCATCAGAATATGGACATATATGTTTATTCCGACGAGTCTGGCGTCTTTGATAGACATCACAATGACTATTTTGTGTTCGGTGGCCTTGTTGCGTTCTCGTATTCTGAAGCAGATGAAGCCACCAGGCGTTACCAACACGCTGAAAAACTAATCAAGACAAAAGAAGGACTTGCTAATGACGATGAAGCAAAAGCGTGTTTTCTGTCAAACGGCGGCAAGTCCAAGTTGTTCCGTTCTTTGAATAAATTTCATAAGTTCGGCGTTGTCATTCACCAAAATCGTGTGAATCCCAACATTTTTAACAATAAGAAGACAAAGCAACGATATCTTGATTACGCATTCAAGGGAAGCTCTTCAAAACCCCGCTTCAATTTCGGCTCGCTAGGACTTCTAACTGTCACGCAGGACAAATAGCCGTCACCTCCTTGTTAAAGGGTACTTTTGAAGAGCTTCCCAAGATTGCAGCCAGAAGAAAATTTGAGGCCTTGATCAAGGCGGGAGTGATCGATCCTCACAACGTTAGCAAAATCCGATTTTATGCGGATGAGCATGCGACTGCGACAGATGGCCGTTATGAGCTCAGAGAAGCGTTGGAGCAAGAGTTTAAGATTGGGACGTTCAACTGGAAGTGGAGCGTCTTCCACGAGCCAATTTTCCCAAATCTTCAAAGTGTAGAGTTGCATTTTTGCGATTCAAAGAGCCTAGCTTTAATTCGAGCTGCGGACATTATTGCGAATAGGATTTATTTTTGCGCGACATCGAGAGATTTGAATTCTTTAAGAGGAAGAAAAGAATTCGAATTGATCGAACTCCCGTGATGGCCTAAAAAGCCCCCGGCAGTGCCGAGGGCTTGAGTTATTCGAAAAAATCGAATGACTGATCAATTTGACAGCGTTGTCAAGATGGTTAGAAGGGTACGTCGGAGTCGTATGCCGGCTCGGGTGCGCGTCGCTGTGCGGCAGGCTTGGCCTGCGCCGGATTCTCGTCGTTGTCCTTCTTTGAACGCAGGAGCTGGATCTGCTCAGCGATGATCTCCGTCACGTAGCGTTCTGCGCCGTCTTTCTCGTACTTGCGCGTGCGCAGACGACCTTCGACATAGAGCGGGTCGCCCTTTGCCGTGTAGTCGCGTATGATCTCCGCTAGTCGACCGAATGCGCAGATGCGGTGCCACTCGGTCTCCTGCTGGACGTTGCCGTCCTTGTCGCGCCACTTGCGTGACGTGCCGAGGGAGAGATTCGCGATGACGTGATCGCCTTCGCGGATCTGGGGATCGTTGCCGAGATTCCCGATGAGGATGATCTTATTCACTGATGCCATTGTTAGCTTCCTCCTGTGTAGCCTGTTCGGTCATTGCTTGTTCAAGTTCGTGACGACGAGCTCTGAATGCTTGCGCGATCTTTTCGCGGTCTTCGTAGCAGAGACCCTTGGAGGCGATCTCCTTACCCATTGCCATTAGCTCGTCGGGTGTTTCGGCGCTGATTGTGCGGGACATAAGGTCGGCGAATTCGTCTGGCGTGACGCCAGCGCAATCGAGCCACTTCTTGATCTCTGCGCCGACCTCCGGTGTGAGAATTAGCGGATCAGTGCGAGAGGAGAAAAGTCCGGTACGGTCTTTCGACGCGTTCGCAAAGTGCCCGTCGTGGACGAGATCAAACATGATCGTGAACTCATAATCGACTCCGTCGCGCTGCTCGATCTTCATGCCGAGCTTCTTGATGACCTTCTTACCGTTGACGTCCTCTTGCGCCATCTCTGTCTTACTCCGCATCGTCGCGATGATGTGGAGTTTACTGGTGAGCATTGCGTCGACAAACTGTCGATGGCGAGGTGTCATCTCGTTCCAGGCAGACCACGAGTTACTGCGATAGCGTGCCTTCGCAATGCGTTCGACTTCCTCAAGACAGCCGCCCTTGCCGTTCCATTCATGCGTCATCGAGTCGATGATGAGAATGTCGTAGCCCGCGTCCTCGGCCGCCTTGATGGCTTCCGTGTATCGCTCTGGCGTGAAGGGCGCGTCCAGATCGAGGACGTCGAACCCAGGCATGCCGGGCATGTCAGCGTAGAGAGATGCTGAACCGCGCTCCGTATCGATGACGGCGATCTTGCCGCCGATCCCCTTGGCGAGCAGAAGAGCGCCGTAGGTTTTGCCGGAGCCAGATGTTCCTGACAGAGCGAGGCGAAGTTTTGAGGCGCTGCGAACGGCCTTTTTGAAAGTGAATGTCATGATGCGTTGTCCTCAGAAAGGTATTTCGTCGTCGCCGATGGCGTAGAAGTCTTCAAGCGACTTGTCGTAGATCGGCTCGGGACGCTTTGCACGTTCGCCGAACCACTGGGCTCGTTCGAACTCGTCTCGCGTGGCGTATTCGGGGTATGGGTCGAAGTCGTCCTCGTCCTCCGGCTCGGGCATCGGGAGGTCGAGCGGCTCAAGTGTTGCGATCGTCATGCTTACTCCTTTGGGCAGTCAAAGCCCGGTTCGGGGTCGAGGATGCAGTCGACGCGGTACGCGATCATATCCGTCGCGTCGAAGAGCGCGTCATCGAGCTCGTCGGTGATGGTGCCGATGCTCTTTGCGACCTCTCTTGCCGAGCTTGCGTTCTTCAGTCTCGTGAGCGCCCCAATGAGTCCGAGTGAAGCTTCTGGATTTGCGAGATACGCCGCCAGCACTTCTTCTTGCCAGTTTGTGACATAGCTCTCGCAGAGCTCGTCGATGTTGGCGTTCGGCGTCTGCTCCGCTTGGTGCGCGATCTGTCGCGCGATTCCTGTCAAAGTCTTCATTCGTTACTCCATGCTCCAGTGATGAGCGCACCAGCGATGACGGCTAGCGCACCGAAGAAGGTGATGAGCGTCCAGACGCGTCCGGAGCGCTCGCATGAAAAAGGCTCGACGTTCTGCCGAGCCTGCTTTGCTGCGCGCCGCTGCTCGAGCGGTTGCTTTCGAGTAATTCGTTTCATGTCGAAATCCTGGGGGATGTGGTCGATGATTCGAACCGGATCGGAGAAGCTCATTCTTCGTCCTCTTCGTCCTCGTCCTCGTCCTCGGGGTCGGGGTCGGGGCCGCACCACTTTTCGTAGTCGTCGGGTCCGCATCCATCGGGGTAGTTCCAAGCCATTTTTGTCTCCTAGTCAAAAATCCAGTGATAGAGGGTGGCCTCAGCCATTGCGGGCAGGATCACCAGGCCGAAGAAAAATCCGTTGCTCATGCGAAGTACCTCAAGGCGAGAATGGGGATGGCGAAGGCTGCGAGGCCGCCGACCGTGAACAGGCGAAGTCCGAACGTGATGGTGTCTTCGGACGTAGGCTCGTACTGGACGAGCTCGTCGGCGCTGCGTCCGGTGAAGAAATCGAGAAGAGACATAGCTTTCTCTCCGGTTGGGAAAATGAAAAAGGCATTCAGATGCCGCCGAAGGAGAGCGCCACGCGAGGTGGCCGGCGACACGTGAATGCCTTCTGGTTGGTTGGTGAGTGAGGGAGCCGGGGTGAACGCAAAAGCCTCTCGTCTGCAGATGCCCCGGCTTTGGGAACCGTCATAACGATCCGCGCCATATCTGCGTCAGCGCGTTTGCCCTCAAAGTCGTCAAGGAAGTGCCTCTATGAAGTACCGGATGTTCTTCGCGACCGCCTCGTACTTGTCAGGCGTGCGCACTTTCGACAGTACATAGGGGTCTGTGAACATGTAGAAGCTGAGCGCAGCGGCGAACGCTCTGCAATCAACGCTGAGCCGGCAGATGTCTTCGGCGGTCGGCTTCTTGATGCCGAGCCCGAGAAAGTACCCGGCGGCGAAGGTCTCAAAGTCTTTGATTTTTTGCATGATGTTCAGGCAATAAAAAGCCCCCGGCGTGTGCCGAGGGCTGTATGAACAAGGTGTTTAGAGCGTGAGATCTGGTGATTACTTTTCTTCTTTTACGTCGTTACGCCATAGTTTTGGCATAAATGAACCGATGAGCGATGCTGTTGGGACGGCCAAGAATGCGCACGTTACGATTGTTGGTTTGTCCATGAGTGCGCAGACGATGGCGCATAGAACGCAAACAAGAGATATGGCCAGACCGATGTTCTGGCCTTTTTTCTGTGCCTCAAGAGCTCCAGCGCTTTCTTTCGCTGCTATGTCAACAAGAGTGGATTTGTTTTTGGCATCCTGATCGATGGCAGAGTGTCGAGCATTTTGTTCGGCCTCGGCCATTCTGACGATTCTGTCTGCGATGCCAGGGAGAATATTCTCGTACCGCGCCAAAATGTCCGGGTGAGGCAAAGGTCCCTCAAAGGTTTCGGATTTTGCCGCGATTAGCTGAGTTTGAGCCTCTGTCTGGACGTCCGGCACATTGCCTTTACTGTCGGTAATCCGTTCTGGCTGCGTCGAGCTCTTTTCTTGCATAGGCTACAGCTTTATCGAAGTCTCTTTTAATGTTGATCATGTCTTCTGCAGGTGAGCGGTAAGACGTCTCGAACAGGCGACGATCAATTTTCGTTCGCACACGAGGCGGGTTCAAGGCTACAAAAGGAGCTACCAACCCATCGCACACGCCCTTCATGAAATTCGTCATGAGCGATGTGTTTAACTTAGTCATGATGTTCCATCCCTGAAATCGGGGATCGTCGTATAAGGTATCCTCATCTTACCCGCTGTAGGTGCGGATGTAAACCGCGTAGCCGTCCTTTCTTGTGAAAGCTGGTTCAAGCACCCTCGCAAGTCGATGACTCGGTATTCGGTTGAGTGGGAAGCGAAGGCGCTTGAATCGGCTCCCTCCTTTGGTTGTAAGCTAAAGACGTCGGGATCTAGCAGTTTCGACGTTTGTTTAACCAACTCCCAAAGGAGGGAATATGGAGCTATATGAAGTTCAGCGATTGGTGCAAAGGGTCTCCGATTTAGAAAGCCGCGTTGAGGCGCTTGAGGAAGCCCAAATCAACCCGTACAACATCGTGTCGTTTACGGCCGTTGCTGTAGCCGGACAAATGAACCTCAAGCCGATTCAGATGGATCCGGTGAACTGCGGTCTAGTATCTTTCGCAGGAGAGTTCGCTTACCGTCAAGACGTTGAGGTTCTTCAACTTCTAGCCAAGCGACATAAGCTTCTCTAAGAATCCTCTGGCCACTGGAAGTTCGGCAGCGTTCAAGCGCTTCACGCATCCAGTGGTCAGCGTTTCCGTTTTCTCTAAAAAGCTCTTCTGTTACTACTTCAAGAACCAACTCTTCGAGTAGCTCGTCGTCTGTACGTTCTGTCATGCTGTTCTCCTTTCGAAAACCCACCTAAGCCCTCTCTGTGGAAAGGGCTTAGATCGGCTTTCGATCAGGTCGCGGCTGCGCATCGTCTGCGCTCAGGCCGCTCGGGGCTAACATGCCCTCTGTCCGAAGACTGATCCTGATCGATCTACTTGGGTGTAGCGATGTGTCGCTTGCAGGTGGATCCCATCCCGACGCTTTACCGACATCCGTGTACTTTTCATACGCGACCTTTGCGACTACCGTTCTGAGCTGTACTGCGCGTCGCTAGACCCTTCTAGCCAAAGCTACAGCCGCTTCTCAGGCGGTCCCCGACACAGCTAAGTGCCGAGATTCGATGCCCTTCCCATCGATGCCTTGCCTTGCGACTTGGGTACCAAGCGGAACGTAATGCGTTCCACATTTGGTACTGTCATAGTACCACAGAGGTACCAATGGTGGTAGCGTAAGGTTACCAAAAATGGCGAGAAAGTTGACGTGGATCAAATGCTGTTTTGACGGACAAAAAAATCCCGCACAAGGCGGGATTGGGCGGAGCGAATTGTTATCGCGCGTTAGAGTTCGCGCACATTGAAGCAAAGAACGGCTCTGCCGACGATTTCAATTGTTTCGCATGACTCAAGTTGAATCGGTCTGTATTTGGGGTTGTCAGAAATTAGCTCAACCTTACCACCGGGGTGAATCTGAACGCGCTTGATGAAGATGGAGTTCGAGTACTGGATAGCGTACAGGCCGTCTGCGACGAAGCGATTCTGAGACGTATCGACAATTACAAAGTCGCCGCGTCTGATGCCCGGTTCCATACTGTCGCCGTCAGCTGTGATGATATGAAGCGTCTGGAAGTTCAGCGATGATGCGGACTTAGAAAGCAGCCACTGCTTGGTGACTCGGAGCATCTGGACTAGTTGAATAGTCTGTGTGAATTCACCGCCATAACCGCAGGAACCCTTAACGTCAAGGACCGGAATGGACACAACGTCTTCATCCAGTTCAAGCGTCTGCGGACGCGTCAAAACGGTGTCGCCAAACTTAAGGAAAGCTGGCGTGACGCGAAAGAACTCCGACAACGCCTCTAGGTTTTCATCGGATGGCATCTGAATGCCAGACAGCCACTTGCCGATTGTTACGTGACTTGCACCAATGCGGCGGCCTAGCTCGCGCATTGAAATTTGCCGCTCTGCTAACAGAGCTTTTAGGCGTTCAGGGAATGACATAAGGCCTCCTTTGGTACTCAGATAGTACCAATAAACGGACCGCCTTAGGGTACCACATGATTACCAACTATGGTACTATATCGGTACCATTAATTTTGTATGGGGTACCACATGAAGAAAGTTTCTGTTCGAGATGCCATCTCTCGATACGGCACTCAGCAAAAACTCGCCGACGATCTTGGGATTTCCCGCCAGACTGTCAAGCGGTGGGTTTCCAAGAACTCTGTCACGCGGAACTACCTTGCTCCTTTTTGCCGTCTGACTGGTTGTAAGCCGGAGGAAGTCAGTCAGTTTGCCGCTGACGTTTTGCAAATGATCAAAACCAGTCGATGAGGTTTTGAATGAGTTACGAGGCTATGCATAAAGTCCGCGCGTCGGGATTGTCCGATCGCACTCAGGTCGATGTGCTGGAAGCCCTTGCGTTTTTCCAAAATCCGGAAACGGGGGCTTGTTACCCGTCGACCGAGAAAATTGCGCGAATTTCTCGCGTGAACGATCGTCTTGTTCGCACGACGTTAAAAGTTTTGCACGATCTTGGCTACGTGTCGTCAACTCAGGCGCCTGGTCAAATGCGTTACTTCACCTTGCATTTGAACAGGCTGCCAACGGCAGACCCCCTGAAGGAAAGCGAACCCCTGCAAGATTCGACTCCCCCTGACAAAAGTACACCCCTGAAGGAAAGTACACCCCTGAAGGAAAGTACACCCCTGAAGGAAAGTGCATGGGAGGGGTGTAGGAAAGTGCAGGGGACCCCTGTAGAAAAATGCAGTTCACCCCTGTATGAAACTACACCCGAACAAGTAAATGAACAAGTAATTAAACAAGTAAAGGGAACAAGTAATAGCTTGCCCGCGCAAGCGCCGTGGGAAACCGACCATTTTCCCGACGCCACGAAAAAGGTCGAAAAGCCAAAGGCGACAAGAGCCAAGCCAAAGACAAGCTGCCCTTTCTCTCCTGACGATCCCATCCCGCCTGAATACCTTGAGTACGCACAAGCAAAGCATCCGAGCATCAACGCTCAGGCCGAGTTCACAAAGTTCGTCAACTTCCACCTTTCCAAAGACAACCGGTACAGCAACTGGCTGGCTGCTTGGAGAACTTGGACGACGAAGGCCGAAGAGTTCGCTAGCAGCAGGCCGCAGAGCCAGTCATACGCACAACGCAACAACAAGCCACTCATTTTCGATGACGCCTACTACGGCGACGGGAGTTTCTGATGAACGATGTAGTAAAGATTTTTAGGGAGACGGGGGTCCGAAAGGTGACGCTGACCTGTCCGAAGCACGGTCAGTACACGGTCGAGCAGGCGATCGTAGGCGGAAAGGTTGCTCATACGCCTGAATGTCCGATGTGCGCTGAGGAGCGTTGGAACTCCCCTGAAGAAAAGGCCGAGCGTGAGCGCTTCAAGGCAGAAGCTGAGGCACTCGAGAAAAAGCGTGCAGAGGAGGCTGCGAAGGCTGCTCACGACACCGCTGTGCGACGCGCACGCAGCCCCGACGAGTTCGTGAGCAAGACGCTCAAGGGCTTCCGTGAGACGAATGCGCAGCTCTGTGAGGCGCTTCGCCAGGCGCGGCTCTACGTCGACAACTTCGAGAAGATCGCTCCCAAGGGCGTGGGCTTCTGCCTCTACGGCCAGTGCGGTACCGGCAAGACGATGTTGGCATGCGCGATCTTGCAGGAGCTTCTCGGCAAGGTGCAGGGGCTCTACGTGCCGATGTGGGACGTGCTCCGAGCCATCCGCAAGGCAGACGCCTTCAAGGCCGACACGGCAGACTATGACGCCCTCGTCAAGGCACCGCTCCTCGTCATCGACGAAATCGGCGTGCAGAACGGATCGTCCTTTGAAGAGTCTCAGTTGATGTCTCTACTGGACGTGCGCTACTCGCGGCACCTTCCGACCATCTACGTCACGAATCTTCTGCCAGACGTGAAGCCCGACACGCAGGAAAGCAATCCCAACACGCTCAAGGCGAAGTTGGGTGAACGAATTTTTAACCGCATCTATGGCTCGAGCGTCTTCCTGTACTTCAAGGGTGAAAGTCAACGAAAGCGAATCATGAGCATTGAGGAGTTGATCTGATGTCACTTCCGGTTGTTGTGCATTTCAATCAGCGCTTTTGTTTGTTCTTCAACACCGATCGTTTGCTCAACGATCAGGTTCAACAGGTTCGACATTTGAACAACGATGTCATACGTCGCGTCCTTGGGGTAATAAATGAACCCCTCATGAACGCCATCGTTACCAAGATGTCGGCAAGCATGGGCCGCAGCGGTAATTCGTTCAGGAAGTCCGAGGGCGTTGATACGGCTAGCCAAGGATCCTGTCGTAATACCCCGGTATTCACAGAACCTCTCAAGGGCGTGACGAAGCAATCCGGCGGCCGCCGCAGGCGATTTTATTGCAATGCTTTGCGCCTCATCCCAAACGTCCTTAACAGGCTCGGGCATGTACTTGGAAGCGGGAACTGGATCGGGTTCAGGCCAAACGAGCTTTCCGTCAATCCAAAGGCTGAATTTCTGGCAGTTAACACATTGTTTGACACAAACCTCTGCCATTGGAAAGAACGTGGCAAGCATTTCAACACTGATTTTTCTATCGAGGTGATGCTCTCGGAAAAAGTCTTCGTTGTTTTGCGGTTCCTTGATGCGTTGTGGAATCGGAATGGGAATTTGCTGAGCAACGACGTTGCATCTGGGACATTTACACGATTCGACCTTTCTCAAACTATCTAAGGCATGAAGAAAAGGAATTTCATATGAGTCAGACATATTTAACCGCCGAATGGGTGAATGAAAGAAACAAAGCCTTGGCTAAGGCCGGTGAGGGTATTGTCGCCGCTCGCAAGAGCCTCGATCAACTCGAGGAAGCCCTGAGAGGAACCGTCTCGGGCAAGTTCCCTGACATCGGGCAAGTGGCAGACACGACGCACAGGCTTCGTGAAGAGATCGACCAGATTCTGATCGGCCTGGTTGAGTCGAGCATGGTTAAGCCAGAAAGGAGGCTTTGATGATCCTCGATGAGTTCACCGGACGCAACTGCAAGCGCACCGAATACATCGACGCCCGCAGCCGCCACTGGATCGTGCGCACCGCCCCGGTCTTCGTTGAACGCAAGCTCGACCGATACGAGACGACGCTGCTACTCCAGCTCGAGCACTGCAACTCGCCGTGCCGACGCGCCGTCAGCGCTACAAAAGAGCGCGCGCTCATGAAGCACGACGGCTTCGTCGCACGGCTACAGAGGGCTGAAGCAGATCAACTCAATAAAGCCATCTATCCATAAGGAGAAACGAGTGAAACGACAAGACTTCGAGCGCTTTTTGAATGAACGTGTGCACGGCGTCATCTGTGCTGTCTGTGGCCGCCAGGACTGGATGATGAGTGTGAATGAGGAAAACGAAAACATTCTCATCATGTGCAGTCACTGTGGCCACGTCGTCTCGTTCAATCGTAACTATGTGGAAACGCTACTAGGTGAGGCCGAAGCCGAAGACCTTGGAAGCGATGGCTCCAATAACAACGGTAGCAATGCCGATAAGCCAGTTGACTGTCGTCTTGCTGACCTTCCCGTCGACTCTGGAGCTGAGCTCGGTAATTCGTTCTGCGGTTCGTCTCTCGGATTCCTTGATCGAGTTCGAAAGACGATTCTCAACTTCGTCCGTATGGTCAAGGTAAAGCTTTACCCACTGTGAATCGTCAGTTTTTGCCATGAATTTGTTCCTCAATAAACGATCGATCAAAGAACTCGAGACGCCCGCAGTGGTTGCAACGAAGAATGATGCAAGAACTCAAAAGGTCTTGTTCATCTTTTCCGGCTTGCTGATCAGTGGATTCTTTTGGCTGTTGGCCACCAAATTCCGTAATGAGTTCGCCCAAGGCGGCTTGAAGATCCTGGCGATAGCCTGTGGCTACGTTGGTTTCTCTAACCACGCCGTCGTCAACCTTCAGGTACCAATCGGTGGACTTACAGATGGGGCACCGCATGCCGTTCGCACGTTCGTTTAGGAACTTCGTTAATTCGTCAATTGTCAATTTCAATTTCTCCGTGAGTTGGTTGATGGTTTGTCTGGGGAGACACCGTCAATCATCTCACGGGGAATCTCAAAACTAAACAGGAAGAAACGATGAGTGAACTCAAAGATGAAGATTTTCAGCCGGTCGAAATCAAGGGCAAGGAAAACCTCCCAGCTATCGGCCAACGATGCCTTTTCATCCTGCGCTCTTGGAAGGACAAGCCCGTTTGCGCCAACTTCCGCGTTTACGGGTACCGCGATGACAAGCGCACCATCTACATCCCGCTCCACAAAACCAAGCTGAACATTCTCTGCGTCAAGAGCTGGCACGTTGAGCCGGGCGCTCCTTTCTATGACGGCAACCTCTAAGGACCACACATGAACCTCTTTACTCCAACCGAAGAAACCAAGGTCAAACACTTGCTCTCCACGCTCGATGACGCGGAAACGCAAATCTGCATTCTGGCTAACAACCAACGAGGCCGCCACAACTGGGAGCGCACGGACGCTCGTAAGAACGTTGTCACTCTCCTCAAGTCCGTTCGCAAGCAAGCAGACTCGCTCATCAGGCACATGGACAAGTCCGATAAGGAAAGGCTGAACGTATGAACAAAATGGTTCTCGCACTCGGACGAATGAAGTCCGGCCAGATGAACCGCACGGAGGCGGCTTATGCAACCACGCTAGAAGCCGCCAGAAACGCGCAGGAGATCGTCTGGTATGCCTTTGAAGGCGTCACCCTTAAGCTCGCTGACGGATGCCGCTACACGCCTGATTTCGCCGTTCTACGGGCTGATGGAGTCATGGAGATGCACGAGGTCAAAGGATTCTGGACCGACGACGCCCGTGTGAAAGTCAAGGTGGCGGCCGAGAAGTTTCCGTTCGTTTTCAAGGCCGTCTACAAACAACCCAAGAAAGACGGCGGTGGCTGGAGGATTGAGGAGTTCTGATGATCACGAAAGAGCAAGAACAGCGTTTGCGCAACTGGGCACGAGCAAACCGAGAGTGCCCTCGAGCTAAGAAAGGTGCAACACAGGTTTTCTGCGAGTCCCTTCGGTACTACTACGACAGAGAGCCGGAAGAAGGGGAACAACTCCCTGTAATGCGCCCGCTCCCGGCTACTCGCGGCATAGATCTGGCTGACGCCGATCTACTGGATGCGGCGTACCGAGACGAGCGCATGACCTCTGTAAACAGGGACGTTTTGCGCCTTCACTACTGTTGTTTTGTGTCGCCGAACACCATTGAGCACAAGCTTTCTTTTGGGCATAAAACTTTTCAGAAGCATAAAGAACGCGCGGTATCTCAGCTCTTCTCTATCGTTGAAACTCTCAGCGAAACAGTGGTAAAATAAAAAAATATTGACGAGCAGTTGGCTCACGGTTTGACTCCGCAGCTCCCGAAAGGGAGCTTCGGCATGCCTAGAAGAAACGAACCCGCAAGCGTAAGCAAGCGGATTTTTTGTTATCCGTAAAAAAATGAAGAAGATTCTCTTGGCGGCTGTCGTAGCCGCTTTTTTTGTGTCCGGCACGGTTGATGCGCGAGGCGTCGGTGGCCGAGGCTTTAGCGGCGGTCGATCTTTCTCCCGTCCTGCTCCCGCGAAAACCTATGCCCCTAAGCGCACGACCGTCGTGAAGAAAAATACGACCGTCGTCAATCAGACGGTTCACCAGAACACCACCTCCTCCAGTGGCGGCGGCTTCTGGTCGACCGTCATGGGGGCCGCCGCAGGCTCTATGGCTGGCAATGCCATTTACGATGCAGTGACGAAGGATGACGAACCGAAGCAACCGGCACAGCCTCAGCAGCCACAGGTCATTTATGTCCCTGTCAGTTCTGACGGCAAGCCCGTTCAGCATGCGCAATAAGGCAAAATCCGCAAGGTGCAGACCCTGCGGGTTTTTCTTTTGATGGTGTTGACTAATCTCTAATTGGATAGAACATCTGCGATTCCGCCGGGGAAGTTTGGAAGAATTTTTGGGTGCTTCCACGGATTACCCTTAGCCGTCTTAGTCGCCTGGAAGAATTCTTCGTCATGATCTGCAACCCAAGACACTTTGTATTTCATGCCAAATGAACGACAGCGGACTACGTTTCTGATGAAGTTCATTCGATCCCAGACAGTCCAAACAAGCAAGGTGGCGATTTCTTCCTTACTGGCATTCGTTCTGTGGGGCTTGGAATCCCATTTTTCCTGAATGCGCCGATCCCGGATTTTTTCAAAGATCTCGGAGTTGTTTTTCAGAAATGAAATGACATCGGCTTTTGTCTTGATCGAGGCGCCACCGTTGATGTAGTCCTTGATCAGATCTTTAGCTTCCTGCGCTTTGAGTGAGTTGACGATGGTTTCGGGCTTAGTTTTTTCTCGTTCCTTTTCCCAATCAATCTCGTCTGGGTAGGGGTTGCAAAACATCATGTGCCATGCCCAAAGCCCTTTAGCAACGCAACGGGATTGCCAGTAGTCCCACTCTCGCCAGTGCCAGTCGGACTCTCCAAGAATTTCGAGGATGTTGGTGGCAATGCTTTCTTTGCCTTTTGAGTCGGAGTCGTATAGGTGACAGAGCTCTTTAACGATGAGCGACCGTTGCTCATCTGTAATGCCGTAAATCAGGTCGGAGGTGAACTTAGCCGCGTCTTCTTGCGTATACGGGAACTCGCTGTCCTTTGGCGGCGAGTCTGGCGACTGATTGCTTTCTCGTTTTGATTGTTTGCTTTCTTGTTTTGATCCAAAAAGCGTTTTTGCGATGGATGAAAAAAAGCCCATTGCGGTTCTCCTAGTTGATATTTAAGAGTAACGCTTTTGGATTTGAAATGAAATCAGGGTTATCCAGATTGTTTAGGGGGACTATGACTGAAAAAGCCAAAAGCCTTAGTGCTTCCAAAAAGAGGGGTCGTCCAAGCAAGTACACGGAAGAACTGGCTCAAAAGATCTGCGACTTGATCCGAGAAGGCAAGTCTGAACGACAGATCTGCAAGATGCCTGGAATGCCTTCATTCGACGCATTGAACGATTGGAAGGCGAAGTATCCTGACTTTCTCCACCAATCCGCGCGCGCGAGGGAGGAGAGCGCTGAGAAGTTCAATGACGAACTCCTCGACCTCCAAGACGAACTCAACGACCAGTTGCAGACGCGTCTCTCAACCGGCGAGGACTTTCCGAAGGGTGCGGTTGAAGCCTACAAGGTGCTGATGCAGGAAAAAGCCCGACAGGCTGCTTGGCGTGATGATTCACGCTACGGCAATCGCAAGACCGTGAAGGTTGATGCGACTGATAACGCCAAGGGCATGGCTGAGGTTTACGCAAAGATGTTGGAGGCTCAGAAGGATGGCTGATCCTTTCCGTGAGATCTGGAGGCCGCATAGATACAAGGTCTTCTATGGCGGGCGAGGATCCGGCAAATCGTGGGCGGTGGCGCAGGCCCTTGTGGTCATGTGCGACATGGCGAACATTCGCGTTCTGTGTTGCCGCGAAATCCAGAACTCAATCAAAGACTCGTCCTATCAGATCCTGAGGGACACGGCAGAGCGTCTCGGAATATCGGGGCGCTTTTCCTTTTTGGAGTCCGAGATTCGCCACAAGCTGACCGGATCACGATTCATCTTCAAGGGCTTGCTCAGAAACGAGCAGTCTGTGAAGTCGACCGAAGGCATCGACATTTGCTGGGTTGAAGAGGCACAGACCGTCTCCGAATCCTCGTGGGAGGTTCTGATTCCGACCGTTCGCAAGCCGGGTTCAGAGATCTGGGTAACGTTCAACCCTCTGAATGCCGATGATCCGACGACGAAGCGATTCATTGAGAATCCGCCCCAAGAAGCCTACGTGCGAAAGATCAACTTTGATGAGAATCCGCACTTTCCACCTGAGCTACGCGCTGAGATGGAGCATGACAAGGCTGTTGACTACGAGAAGTATCTCCACATCTGGGAGGGCTTCCCGCGCACCGTCTCCGACGCTCAAGTGTTCAAGGGACGCTACAGCGTAGAGAGCTTCCCTGACGATCTGTGGAAGAAGGCAGACCGCCTTTTCTTCGGTGCTGACTTTGGCTTTGCCAGAGACCCGAACACGCTCATCCGGTGCTTCATGTACGACGGAAAGCTCTACATCGACTATGAGGCGTATGCGGTCGGCGTTGAGATTGACGAACTGCCTGCGTTTTATCGCACCGTTCCTGAGGTTGACAACTGGCTGATTCACGCTGATGCGGCTCGACCAGAAACCATCAGCTACCTTGCGAATCGTGCGAACCCGCCGTTCCGCATCAGCGCTGCCAGTAAGTGGCAGGGAAGCATTGAGGATGGTGTTGCCTACTTGAAGAGCTTCGAGAAAATCATCATTCATCCGAGATGTAAGCACACTGCGGACGAATTCAGGCTTTACAGCTACAAGGTCGACAAGACGACTGGAGAGGTCCTTTCGGTCTTTGTTGACAAGAACAATCACGCCATCGACGGCATTCGCTACGCACTCGATGGATACATCACCAAGCCGGGCTTGTCCAAGTGGGCTCGCCTTGCGCAATGAGGAGCATTATGCGAAACAACAAACGAGTCGGACGGCGCACTCAGCGTTTTGCCGACGGCGTGAGCAATGCGCTTCTGCGCATCGGGCCGAACACGCAGAACACCTTCCAGAAGACGCGGTACATTCCCGAGTTCAAGTCCATGGAGCGCAATCAGCTCGAGTGGGCGTATCAGGGCTCGTGGATCTGCGGTCTGGCTGTTGACATCATCGCCGAAGACATGACGCGTGAAGGCGTGGATATCAAGGCAAGCGATCCGTCTGTGGTCGACAAGATCAATACCCAGATGGACGATCTTGGCGTTTGGAACTCTCTCTGCGACGCGATCAAGTGGTCTCGCCTTTATGGCGGTTCTATCGCAGTCATGCTCATTGACGGTGACGACATGAGCACGCCTCTCGGCAAGATTCGCCCCGGCTCCTTTAAGGGCTTGTGCGTTCTTGACCGATGGCAGATTGATCCGACGCTTGGCAGTACCGTTCAAACGCTCGGTGCGGACTTCGGAAAGCCTGAGTACTACACGATCATCGCGGGGTCTAGCGAAATCTCGATCCCGTCTCAACGCGTTCACTACTCGCGTGTGATCCGCTTTGAAGGTCGACGCCTGCCCTACAACCTGCGACGCGCTTACGGCGGCTGGGGTGCTTCCATTCTCGAGACCGTCTTTGATCGAATCTCCATGTTCGATCTGGCAACGGAAGGCGCAGCACAGCTCTTGTCGAAGGCGTATCTGCGCTACTACAAGGTTGAAGGCTTGAGGGACATCCTCACGAACGATCTTGCCGCCAAGGGCTTCCTGAAGCAGATGGACTACATCCGCATGTTCCAGGGCATTGAGGGCATGACCCTTGGTGATTCGTCAGACGACTTCCAAACGATGACGTACACCTTCACGGGTATTCCTGAGGTAATGCTCCAGATTGGTCAGCAGATCTCGGGTGCCATCGGTGTGCCTCTGGTGCGACTCTTCGGTCAATCTCCTACGGGCTTCAATTCCACAGGGGAAAGCGATCTGCGCACGTACTACGACAACGTCAAGCATGATCAGGACAGCGATCTGCGTCCGGGCATGAAACGCTTGCTCAATGTCATGTACGAGAGCGAGATGGGAACGCCGCCGGGTGACGACTTCAGCTTTGAGTTCAAGTCTCTTTGGCAGATGACGAACGAGCAGAAGGCGCAGGCCGCTACGGGCATGGCCGGGGCGATCATTCAAGCCCTTCAGGCGGACGCTATCACTCCGTCTGTCGCCATGAAGGAACTTCGCAAGCTGTCTGACGTGATCGGTCTCTTCTCTTCAATTTCCGATGAAGACATTGATGAAGCCGAAGAGATGGACAACGGACTTATGCCCCAAGCTCTTGGAGGAATGAATGAAGGTCAAGTCGAAAACGGCGTTTCGGGAGCCGATCAAAACGGCGAACCTAAACCGTTGGTACCGAAGGCGGTTGCTACAAATCGCGAAGCAGGTTGACATGATCGCTCGGGAGTTCGACGAAGAGACCGATCTTTTCGTTGCGGTCTCCCAGATTCAAAGGCGGCTCTTCTCGTATGAGGACTCGCTGAATGCCTATGCACTGGACATCGCAAGCGTCATGCTCAAGCGAGCCGATCAGGCTGACTACGACACTTGGCTACGAGTTGGCGAGGGAATCACGAGGGCGACACGCAAGCGCCTTCGTTCTCCTGCCATCGCAAACGAGTACCAGCGCATGCAGGCAGAGCAGGTTGATCTGATCAAGACAATCCCGCATGAGGCCGCCATGAAGGTTCATGAGTGGGTCAGGTCCGGTTTGGCAAACGGGCAGCGTTTCCCTGAAATCGCGGCTCGCATCAAGAACGAACTGGGTGCAAGCACGGAGGCCCGTGCCATTTGCATCGCACGAACGGAGACGGCTCGAGCACGATCCAACTTCACGCAAGCTCGAGCAAAGGCTGTTGGGTCAACCGGTTACATCTGGCGAACTGTCGGAGACGGGGCTGTGCGAGACATGCACGCTCGCCTTGATGGGACGGTTCAACGGTGGGACTCGCCGCCGATCTGCGAGGTCGGAAAAGGCGGAACGCCTGTTAGAAGTCATCCAGGGTGCGTATGGAATTGCAGGTGTTTTCCCGAACCACTGTTCTCCAAAACGGGGTATGAAAAATGAGATTCAAAGATGGTGCTGAGTTCTACACCGTCGAACAGCTAAGCCCTCGGCGCGAGAAAACGCCTGAGGGCTTTTTGCTGTGCAAGGACGTGCCGATCAGTCGTGTCGGCGAGTTCGACTACACGCCGCTTGAGACTGGTATCGCAGGCAAGGGCGGAAAGGTAGTCATGAGCCGTTCCGAGGCTGAACTATTCAAACCCGAGACAATGGCGAGCTTTGAAGGCAAGCCGGTAGTCATCGGGCACGGTCAGTTTGCTGATCCTGACAACTGGAGAAAGATCAGCATCGGACACGTGCAGAACGTCAGGCGAGGAGAGGGGGAACAAAGCTCGCTACTCCTCGCGGACTTGCTCCTCCAGGACGCCGAAGGCATTCGGCTTGTCGAGGAAGGCCAGTTGACGGAGGTGAGCTGCGGCTATGACGCCAAGGCCATCGACGACGGCAACGGTCGGGGGCATCAGGAGGGCATCGTGGGCAACCACCTCGCCTTAGTAGAAAAAGCTCGCTGTGGCGAGATTTGCAAAATAGGAGATGGTTTTATGAAACCAAAGTCCTGGAAGAACGCTCTGCGTCGCTTTTTCAAAGACGGCGACGAAGAGGGTTTTAACGAATGCCTCGATTCGGTCGAGGCGAATCCTGTAGGAGATGACGGTCAGGGCGAACCTGCTCCGGCTCCTGCTCCGACTGCTGAAGAACGCCTTGACGCTGTCGAGAAGTCCGTGGCGGCCTTGACCGAAAAGGTTTCTGCGATGGAAAAGCCGACCGCTGACGAAGAACCTCCCGAACCCCAAGAGGGCGCGGAAGGCAACGAAGGCGGCGAGGCCGATCCTGACGCTGAAATCGTCGCAGACGAAGAAGTCGAGCAGGTGATGGCTGACGCTGACGAACTCGTACCGGGCATCGCGAAGCCGCAGGGTGATGGCGAAGGCGGCAAGTTCACTCGCGGTCTGGTCGGTCGCATCAAGCGCAATGCCCTGAAGCTTTCAGGCAATAAGACGTTTGGCGACTCCGCCACGCTTGACGGTCAGGCTCTCGATGTTGCCTTTAAGGCGGCGGTTCTTCTGGCTCGTTCCAAGAATAACCCGACGGCTCGCGGCTTTGGTGACGGCGGTCAGCAAACGCCCGCTCGTCCGTCCAACTCCGAACTCAATACCAAGTACAAAACCTTCTGGGAGGGCAAGTAATGTCTCAGTTCATTGGTACCTCGATGCCGCGCGGCTTCGCAGGTGAAATCACTCGCGGCTTCTTTGACTTCACGACCGAAGTCCACAAGAACAACGGCACGGTCAAGGCTTTCGGCGTTCCCGTCAAGCTTGCCGGTACGTCGGTTGCCGCCACGACGGCCAACACGGATGCGGTCTACGGCTTTGCCGTCCGCGAATACGGTCAGGTGGATGCAGCAGGCGTCCAGAAGGACGACATCCTGACGGTTCTTCGTCGCGGCTACATGGTCGTCAAGACGGCTGGCGGTACGCCCGCTCTCGGCGGCACGGTCTACCTCAAGACCGACGGCACGATCACGGCTGACAAGGGCACCAACACGGCTATTCCGGGTTGCACCTTCATGGGCGCTGCTGACGCCTCCGGCCTTGTCGAAATCGCTTTCAACATTTAAGGAGTGAAACATGCGCTTCACTGATGCAGAAATCTCTTCGACCGGCGCTTTCATGCGCGGCGAACTCGAACGCCTCGATCAGGAGCTGTACGCTCCGCTCGCTGATTTCACGTGGTCTCGTGACATTGACCTTCGTGAAGACGTGACCATTGCTGACGAGGTTACGTCCTTCATGCTCGCCAATTACGCGGGCGGCTTTGGCTCGATCGGCGGCTCCGGCAAGTCCTGGATCAAGGGCATGGACACCACCCCGGCTCGCGTCTCCGTCGAAACGTCGAAGGTCACGACGCCGCTTACCCCGTGGGGCATGGAAGTGTCCTACTCCATCTTTGAACTTCAGAAGGCCATGCAGGTTGGTCGTCCGATCGACGTTCAGAAGTATGACGCCATGAAGTTCAAGCACCAGCTCGACATTGATCAGCAGGTCTACATGGGCGACGAAGGCATTGGCGTCAAGGGCCTTCTCAACAACGATGCTGTCGTTGCCAAGTCCAACCTTGGTTCCGTTGATGTCAAGACGATGAGTGCTGGCGACGCCGTTGAACTCTTCAACTCCGTTCTTGAGGCTTCTTGGAAGGCGACTCAGTACATCCGTATCCCCGATACGATCCTGATCCCGCCGGCTCTCTTCGCAGCCCTTGCTTCCAAGCAGCTCCCGAACGTTGACAAGAACGTCCTGGAATACGTCCTCCAGAACAACATTGCCGTCTCCAACGGCGGCAAGCTCACGATCCGTCCGGTCAAGTGGCTGAATGACAGCTCGATCAACAGCGGCAATGGTCGTCTGGTTGCCTACACGAAGGCTCGCGACGTTGTTCGCTTCCCGCTCGTTCAGCTCCAGTCCATGGCTCCGCAGTTCCGTGACTTCATGCAGTCCGTGCCGTACTACGGTGCTCTTGGCGGCGTTGAATTCGTCCGTCCGGAAATGGTCTACTACGGCGACCTCGCTTAATGAGAGGAGGGCTCACGATGAAAAAGATTACCGTCGATGGGCCCGTCACTCTCAACCTCGAGGACAAGTCCCTCGCCTTTATCAAGGGGCGCGTCTACGAGGTCGAGGACGCAGTGGCGGCACATCCCTACTTGAAGCAGTACATCGTTCGCTGTGAGGACGTTGAGCAGGCTGTCAAGCCCGCTCGCAAGACGGCTCCCAAGGCGAAGAAGGAGGCCGAAGATGGCAAGTCCGACGCCACAGGCGCTTAAGGTCTTTCGAGAAACCTTTCCCGAAATTTCCGAGGACAAGTACCCGGATGCGGCGGTAAGAATCCGTCTGTCACTTGCAGACAAGTTCTTTGCCGCCGACCGCTTTGAGGACGCCGAAGTTCGCGCTCACGTCATGGGCTTGTATGCCGCTCACTATCTGACGGCATACGGCTCAACAGCATCGGGCGGCAATGGCAACGGCGGAACGCTGGGAGTTGTCGCATCCAAGTCCGTGGACGGTGCGTCTGTGTCCTATGACACGAGCACCGGCACGGAAGAGGGTGCAGGGTTCTGGAACATGACGGCTTACGGACGCGAGCTGTATCAGCTCATGCAGATATTCGGAGCCGGAGGCATCCAGATATGAAGCCCAAATCCCTGGCATCGCTTAACCACACTTCTCACGTTCAAGAGCTCAACAAAAGCCTTGAACGGCTCAAGAGGAGTGTGGTTTTTGTTGGCATTGCATCGGGTTCAAAGACTGATGCTCGAGAAGATGGCGGTCCGCCAAATCATCTTTTGGGTTTTGTCCATGAGCATGGCTCGCCCGCAGCCAACATTCCTCCGCGTCCTTTTCTTGTGCCGGGCGTGAAGTCCGGCAAGGAGAAGGTGACGAAGCATCTTGAAGCCGCCATGCGGGCCGCGCTCAATGACGACGACAAGGCGGTGAAGGCTCTGCTTGAACAAGCGGGGTTCGACGCTGTGTCTGCGGTCAAGCTTTACATGCGCAACGGTACCTTTGAGCCGCTCAAGCCGAGCACGATCAAGAACCGCAACCGCAGTCGACTGACCAAGGGCAAGCGAGAAAACGAACAGCAGGGGAAGAACATTCAACCTCTGACCAATACGGGCGCGTTGCGAGACGCGCTCGACTTCTATGTGGAGGACGGCGATGGCTGGGCTTGACGTATCTGAGGTCATTCGTGATCCGTTATTCACTTCGCCCGTCACTCTGATTCCCAGAACGGAGACTGTCGATTCTCTCGGCAATCCTGCATGGGCTGACGGTGAGCGCGTGAGGATTCAAGCGGTCGTCACTTCCGACATGAAGAGCATCGAGCGGCTCCCTGACGCCCTGCAACGCGCAGGAACGATTCTTGTTCGTTTCATGAAGGACGATGCTCCCGAAGGATTTGGACACGGCTACGACGCTGTGGAGTGGCGTGGACGCAAGTTTGTCGTGAAGGATTGCGCGGACTACTCGCAATTCGGACAAGGCTTCATCCGCTTAACTTGTTGGCCAGAGGAGGCATCGGATGGCAGTTATCGACAGCCGATCAGCGAAAGTGCTGACGCCGATTGGCTCTGAGAACACGAAGTCGCCAGAAGACAAGCTGCGAGTCTGGCTTGCCGCACTGACAGGGCTCGACAATGCGCACGTCAGGCGCAGATGGCTTGCTCGACCGGGTACGCGCTTTGCTCTTGATGAGGATTGGGCGGCGGTCGGCATCATCTCCGTCTCTACCTCGGGGACGCCCTATCAGCAGGGGCACAAGGGACGCCTGGACGATCCCGTCTCTGGAGACATCAAGCGCATCAGTCACCAGACTCTCACCTGCGTGGCTTCTTTCTACGGCTCAAATGCACAGGAACTCGCAGACACATTCCGCGAAGGCGCTCAGATCTTTCAGAACGCGAACGCGCTCAAGAAAGCGGGGCTTGTGCTTCAAGGCGTCAATGAGGACATTCAGCATCTTCCTGACTTCCTCTTTGAACAATGGGTTGACCGCTACGACGTGACCTTCAAGGTTGGTCGTGAGGTCGTCCGCACATACGGCGTCCGCGATCTTGCGAGCGTCGGGGATATAGAGATTCACACTGAAAAGGGGACGCTATGACAGCACCTACTCTTCCGGTCTCTGACGTTGTCAACGTCAAGATTGAGATGTCGCCGACGGCGGCAGCTCTCCGAAACTTCGGAGCCTGCCTGATCATCGGTACTTCTGATGTCATCGACACTCAGGAGCGAATCCGCGCATACTCGGACATCACTAGCATTGCGCAGGAATTCGGCGCTAATTCGAAGGAATATCTCGCCGCACAGGCTTTCTTCTCGCAGTCTCCCAAGCCGTCTGTTGTTCAGATCGGACGTTGGGCAAAGTCTGCTACCGCAGGCCGCCTTCGTGGCCGCATGCTCTCTACGAATGAGCAGGCCATCGACACCTTTACGAGCATCGAAAACGGTTCGATCACGTTCACGATTGACGGCGAGTCAAAGGCTGTTTCCGCAGTTGACCTTTCCGCAGAGACGAACCTCAATGGCGTCGCTTCTCAGGTTACGGCTGGCCTTTCCGGCTCTGGCACTTGTGTCTGGTCTGGCACTCAGTTTGTCGTGACCTCTGCAACGACAGGAACCAGCTCGAGCGTGACTTGCAACGATGAAGGTCAGCTCGCGCAGGCTCTTGGCTTGAACTCTTCGGCTACCTCCGTCAAGGGCAGTACTGCTGAATCGCTTGTTGAGGCTCTGGCTGTTCTGACGGACTTCCAGGGTTGGTACATGGCTTGCATGGTTGGTGACGCAGGCGAGGAAGAGATGATTGCCGCCGCAGGCTTCATCGAAGCGGCTTCTCCCGCTCGCATGATCGGCTTTACGACTCAGAACACGCTTGAGCTTGACTCCACGCGCTCTGACACGCTTGGAGCGAAGCTCAAGGCACTTGGGTACAACCGCACTGTGGTTATGTACTCGAGCTCTTCTGAGGTTGCCGTGGCAAGCATCTTTGGACGCATGAGCACGGTCAACTTTGAGGGATCCAATACGTGCATCACCCTGAAGTTCAAGCAGTGCCCGGGTGTCGCGGCTGAAAACCTCCGCATCTCTCAGGCAAACACGCTGAAGTCTCACAACGTCAATGTGTTTGCGGCTTACCAGAACGACACGAGCATTCTTCGTGAAGGCATTACCGCCGGCGGATGGTTCATCGACGAAACTCACGGTTTGGACTGGCTCCAGAACCGCGTTGAGACCGATCTTTGGAATCTTCTCTACACGAGTAAGAAGGTTGGTCAGGACGAAATTGGTGCGGACAATCTTGTTGCAACGGTCAGCAAGTCGCTCGAGCAGGGCGTGAAGAATTGGCTGATTGCACCCGGTGTCTGGAATGGCGATTCCTTCGGCGCGCTCAAGACTGGCGACACGCTCGCCACGGGCTACTACGTGTATATCCAGCCGTTTGACGAACAGTCTCAGTCTGATCGCGAGGCTCGCATTGCTCCGCCGATCCAGATTGCCGTGAAGCTCAAGGGTGCAATTCACTTCGTTGACTGCACGATCACGGTCAACCGATAAGGAGATTTAAATGGCGACGTATTCCTTTATGGATGTGACGGCCTCTTTGGCCGGTGCTACGGGCGTTGTCGACCTTGGCTTTGGCTCTGCCGTGACCAAGGAAGGCATTACGGTCACTACCGCAAGTTCGCGCAACGTGATGACGCCTGGTGCTGACGGCGAGGTCATGCACAGTCTCAAGGCCGACAAGAGCGGCACAGTGACGGTGCGGCTTCTGTACACGTCTCCCGTCAACGCGACTCTTCAGACGATGTTCAATGCGCAGAGCCTTTCCAGTTCTGCGTGGGGCAACAACGTCATCACGATTCGCAACAAGGGCAACAACGAAATCATCATGTGTCGAAGCGCTGCCTTCCAGAAGCTCCCCGATCGTACCTTCGCAGAAGAAGGTCAAATGGTCGAGTGGGTTTTTGACTGCGGCAAGATTGACGTGATTACTGGGAGCTACTGATGCTTGAGCCGCTTGACGTAACTGTCGGCGGCCACCTTTATAAGGTTGGCCGTCTTGACCTGTTTGACTCTCTCAATGTGAGCCGTCTCGCGGCTCCCATCTTGCCGATCCTCTTCCATGAGGTTTTGAGCAAGGTTGCACTTGAGGTGATGAATTCACCCGATGCGGATAAGGCGTCTCCCGAGGAGCGCATTGAAGCGATCGGAAAACTGATCTATCTGTCCGCTCCGATTCTCAAAGCCCTTGCGGACATGCCTGAAGCCAACTTCCGCAAGATTGTTCGCACCTGTCTTTCCTGTGTGGAGCGCAAGACGGACAGAGTTTGGGCAAGGGTTATGGCTGACGGGAACCTGATGTTCCAAGACATGACGCAGCAGGATTGCATGACGCTTGTGATCCATGTTCTGAGCCGTGAGCTCCGCCCTACTATTGCCGCGCTCGGTCTATTTGGCGGGGCTGCGGCGAACGGGAAGACGGCGGGTTCCGAACCCTCCCGGATGGCCTAGATTATCTGCTGCGCCCGGTACACGCAGGCATGTGCAGGTACGAAAGTCTCAGGGACGGCTCTCTCACGCTTGAAGATGTTCTGATCATGAATGTCAGTTTGGACAATCTCGCGTTCAATCGCGGGTTAATCGAAAGGGAGCGTTATGGCAACCGTTCTTGAAGGCTTTCTCGTCTCGCTCGGCTTTGACATTGACAAGGACGAGCTGGCGAAATTCAACAGCACCATCGCCGAAGCAAACAGGCGTTTCATGAGCATCGGCAAGGCGGCTGTTGGCGCTGGTGTCGCAATTGGTGCGGCGTTTGCCAAGTCGACCTCTGAGGTCAACAACCTCTACAAAATTTCCAACAACACGGGGACTTCGATCTCTGGGTTGATGAAGATGCAGGGGGCTGTTGAGCGAGTAGGCGGATCTGCTGAGGCTGTGAATGCTGCCTTCAGCGACTTTGCCACGAAGGCGAAGACATACGGCTCGAGCTTCGAGCAAATGGTCAGGCAGCAGGTGGGCGTTTCACTGCGTGACGCCACGGGGCAGGCTCGAGATATGTCTGATGCGTTTGTCGACATCAGCAAGAACATCGCACGGCTTGCACGTACTGACCCGGGCCTTGCTCGCATGAAGGCTGATGCACTGGGTCTTGGGGGCATCTTTGACGACATTGTGAAGGGTGACTTCCCTGCCGAACTCGAAAGAGCCTCGCATTTTGCGGGGCTTTTTGGCAAAGAAATCGACAATGGCGCGAACTCATCCCATCGCTTGATGAATGAAATCAGTCAGGTTTGGGATACGGTCGCCAAGGGTGCCATGAGCGCAACGGCTCAGATTACCGACGCGCTTCAGCTCGACAAAAAGCTGGCGTCTTTCAATGACGGCTTTGCTGATTACTTGAAGTCGACCATTGACTCACAAGTCCAAATCATCAAGGAGGCATCAGGCTTCTTTGACTGGGTTGGCAAGGTGCTGTTCAAGTCTGGCGACTACTACGACAAGAGCCGCCAGAAGGTGCTCGAGGGTCGTGTAAAGAGCGGCAAGGCTTCTGCTGATGAAAAGGCTGAACTGACCGACTTGAAGAAGTCGATGAGCATCAACGCCAAGGCTGATGCGGCTCATGTTGACCGCAGAGTCATGAAGGAACAAGGACTCGCGGACGATTGGGATGATACGGAAAAGTTGAAGGCGAGGTTTTTCGGCGTCGATCCAAATGACGAAAAGGCAATGAAGGCTCTTGCGTCACGACGGATTGAGTCGCAGGACTTGCTTGATGCTGAGGACGACAAGGATATGTACGCGCTCGGGGTCGAACTCCAAAAGCGTCAGTACTTCGACGGAAGTCCTTATGCAAAGGAAGTAGCCGCCCAGAAGGCTGCGGGCGTTCCTGCGTCAGTGTCCAACAGCCAGGCAACAAGCATCACTCAGACGATCAACATCACGGCTCCTGACGCTCGTGCCGCAGGCATGGCGGTTGCGCAGGAGACCAAGAAAGCCGCTTCGCACGGCAATAGGGGGCTGATCTAATGCCATCGCTACCGTACAGCCTCGAGGCGCTCCTGCTTGGGCGCTCAAGAGGCATTACGCCCGAAGAGGGCGACGCGATCATCCCTGATGTGGTGATCTCTGAGACTCACGATGACGACGTGACAGTCACGCAACATCCGGTTGATACGGGTGCGCCGATTTCAGATCACGCATTCGTTCAGCCTGCAATCGTAACTTGTGTGTTTGGCTGGTCTGATTCGTCAAGGCTGATCAACTCTGCGCTAGACGGCTCGATCCTCAAGGGCATGCAGACCACGAAGGACGTTTACGACAAGCTGCTTGAACTCAAGAATGCACGCATGCCGCTTCACTTGTCGACAGGCAAGCGCAAGTATGACTGCGTGCTGATTACGAAGCTGAAGGTCACGACGACGGCTGATACGGAAAGCTCAGCCATCATCGAAATCACCTTCCAAGAGGTTCTGCTAGCTGAGGCGAAGACGGTTTCTCTGAACGCGGCCAGGCAGAAAAACCCCAAGAGGACGGCATCAAAGAAGTCGGGCTACAAGCAACTTATCCCTTCTGAGGGCTATCGCTATGGAGGCAAATGATGGTGATGTATCGCATCCCTCTTGAAGCAGGGGCGCAAAGCTTCTCGATCATGCTTGGCGACAACCAGTACGAACTCACGCTTGTGTATCGCGATTGCCTTTATGGCGGCTGGTATCTGGACGTGGTTCGATCTGATGGCGAGGTTCGCTGTTTGGGGGTCCCGATCATCGTTGGTGTCGATCTCTTCGCTCAGCACTCTTACAAGGGCATTGGGCATCTGTATGCGTCCCTTGACGGCGGCTCGCTTCGAGTTCCGACCTATGAGGATATGGGTTCAAGCTTGATCCTGACGTGGAGCCCTGACGATGAGTGAGACAAAGTACAAGCAGTGGCTTCGCTACTTTCGCTTGATTGTGCAGACTGGTAACGGACAGGAGGCGCTAGACCTCAGCAACTTCCGGTGCAAGTTTCACATTACCCAGGCGATTGTTGGAAAGCCCTGCACGGCTGAAATCACCGTGTACAACGTGTCAACGGAAACGATTGACCGCATTCAGGCTCCTGTGAATGCTGTTGTGAAGCATAAGCATATGAAGGTGATCATTGAGGCTGGGTATCAGGAATCCCACTCTCTGATCTTTCAGGGTGACTTGTGGTGGAAGTCAACGGGCAGGGAGTCCGAGACAGACACTTACATGCGCCTGATTGCCGCTACTGGAGACCGTGCGCATCAGTACGCTGTTTGCAATGTCTCGCTACCGAAAGGCTCGACGCAGGCGGACGTGTACGACGCTGTTGTGACAAGCATGAAGCCTTACGGCGTTTCCTCGCCAAAGAAGCCTGATTTCATGGAGGGGCGTCTGTTGCGCGGCAAGGTGATCTTCAAGATGGCTGCGGATGCCATGCAGGGCGTAGCTGATACGAATGCTTTTGAGTGGGGCTACGGTACGGAAGGTGTTACCACGATCCGCAAGGACATGACGTACAAGAAAACCGAGGACGTTGTGGTTCTCAATGCCAATACGGGGCTTGTTGGTCGCCCGACAGTCACCGTTGACGGTGTTGAGGCTCAATGCCTTCTACAGCCTCGAATTGATGTTGGCTCGCTTGTGCTGATCGACAACAACACCATTCAAGGCGGCGATTACGACACGGCTGTAGACGCCGATCTGATGAGTCAGCAGGCGGCTACGGGCGGCTTCATCTCTGGTGATGGTCTCTATCGCGTACTGAGCCGCGAGCACGTCGGCGACACTCGCGGAAACGAGTGGTACACGAAGATGGTTTGTGCAGGCGTCAATGCCGCGCAGACTCCTATGAACCCAACGGCTTTGAATAACATCCCGAATCTATGATCTCAACGAACGAAAGGATCGGCGATCCTACATCAGAAAGAGACGCGCACTTTACGGGGCGTCAAGCGATGATCTGGACGGCTCTGCCGGGGATCATTCAGAAGTTCGATCCTGTTGAACTGACGTGTGAGGTTCAACCGGCTATCCAAGGCAAGCGGGTTCTTGAGGATGGCGGCGTTGAGGTGGTGAATCTACCTCTGCTGCTTGACTGTCCCGTTGTCTTTCCGCATGCGGGCGGATGCTCGATGACTTTTCCGATCAAGAGTGGGGATGAATGCCTTGTAGTTTTCGCCTGTCGAGCCATTGACGTGTGGTGGCAGTCTGGAGGCGTTCAGCCGCCTGCTGAGACTCGCATGCATGACTTGTCGGACGGCTTTGTCATCCCTGGCCCGTGGAGTCAGGCTCAGCGCATCTCTGGCGTGTCGACATCGAGGATGGAGATCAGGAGCGATGACCATCAGGCGTTGATCTCCATTCATCCGCAGTCCCATGACGTGACCGTAGAAACCTAAAAGTCGTCTAATGCGGCCACGATTCAACTGACACCAAGCAGCTTGAGGAA
>OGJR01000183.1_pt1 | contig 57224 bp, 49 predicted proteins | sample 1572301 | NCBI WGS metagenome assembly OGJR01 (sample SAMEA2582083, study PRJEB24529) | metagenome | biome: Human gut stool | place: China | collected 2011 | reverse complement strand
CAAGGGCGAGACCACCACGATGGAGCTGGATGCATTCATCGCAAAGGTGACTGCCGAGATCCGCAACCGCAGCCTGTAAGCAGACACTGCAAAACACAAAGCGCCGCTTTCCCGGCAAGGGAGAGCGGCGCTTTTTTTGCATGGCAACAACGAATGTAAGGATCCGTATGGATGCCGCAAACTGAAAAAAATACCGCCGCCTTGACTTTTTTGCAAGGATGCATATAATAAGGGTAGAGAAAGTTGATAGAGATTGAGTATTGCATCGGTCTCACACAAAAGTGAACCCCCTCGGAGTTGCCGCTCCAAGGGGGTTCTTGTGCTTACTTGCCCTTGCGGTGACTATCAAGCCACTTGCACAGATAGTTTGCCGTTACCTGCGCTGCGACAGCCACGAGAAAGTTGCCTAAAATTGAGTTCATCGGTCCTCACCCCCTTCTGATGCCAGAATGGGAAGGGCAGCGCGACCAGTATAGCACAAAAATCGACAGTGTGCAATTTTCGGCAAATAACAACACATAAACGGGAAGGCCCTGTTCCGATCGGAACGGGGCCTTCGCTTATGTTATATACTCCGTAAAGAGAGTTACACGTTTTCCTTCTGGACGCTCTTGACGGCCAGAGCCTTGGCAGGCTTCATCAGCAGCACGCACACGCCGTTGAAGAGAACGGAACCCACGATGAAGGTGATGAAGAACTGGGGCAGGTGGGTGGCCAGAGCGGTGGTGTCGATGCAGGCCACAGTCAGGTAGGCAAAGCCCACGTTGTTCAGCACCTTGGGTGCGTAGGGGTGCAGGATGATGAGGATGAACAGCACCACGGCCAGCGGGATGAGGAAGCCGAAGAAGCTGCCCAGCACCGGGGTCAGGGCCGTGATGGAAAGCAGAGCGATCACAGTGAGGATCAGACCCACAAGACCACCCAGCTCAACGGTGACGAAGCGATCCTTCACATCGCCTTCCAGCGTGAACATCATGATATTGCTCAGAAAGATCAGCCAGCTGTACTCCAGACCGGTCACATGGATGATGGCATTGGCGATCAGGATCCACACCAGCAGCATCAGGCGGAAATACAGCAGAAAGCGCTTGGTAATGGCTTCATTCATGATAAAATACCTCTTTCTTGATCGTATTGGAAAGCTTTGCTTTCACTAAAGGACGCTTTTTGACAGGTAAAACCTGCATTGATGCCGCCATTATACAATATTTACATGGCAAAAACAATACTTTTGCAATAATAAATTGCATATTTTGGAAATTTTAACTTGCGGAACGAAGGGACGATTGAAAAATGGCAGAGCGAGGCGGAGCCATTTCAAATTGTTTTTCTGTCCAAAATGGAGTATAATGAGACAATAAATATTCTGCCGCGGCTGCGGCTCAGATACGGGAGGAACCTTATATGAACAAACCGGTACTGGTGGTCATGGCGGCTGGCATGGGCAGCCGCTACGGCGGCATGAAGCAGATCGACCCGGTGGGGCCGAACGGTCAGGTGATCGTGGATTATTCCCTTTACGATGCCCGCCGCGCAGGCTTTGAGACGGTGGTCTTTGTTATCAAGCATGAGATCGAGGATGCTTTCAAGGCAGCCATCGGCGAGCGTGTATCCAAGGCCATGAACGTGAAATACGCCTTCCAGCAGCTGGATGAGCTGCCCGCAGGCTTTGCCGTGCCGGAGGGCCGTGTCAAGCCCTGGGGCACCTGCCACGCCGTTCTGGCTGCAAAGGACCTCATCGACGGCCCGTTTGCAGTCATCAATGCCGATGATTATTACGGCCCGGAGGCCTTCCGGGTGATGTATGATTACCTGTCCACCCACGAGGACGGCAGCTATTACGACTACTGCATGGTAAGCTATCTGCTCCGGAACACTGTCTCCGAGAACGGCAGCGTGGCCCGCGGCGTATGCGTGACCGAACCCGACGGCACCCTGCACAGTGTGACCGAACGCACCCGCATTGAAACGTACGAAAACGGCGTACACTTCACCGAGGACGGCGGCGCAAGCTGGACCGACCTGCCCGGCGATACCCCGGTGAGCATGAACCTGTGGGGCTTTGGCAAAAGCTTTCTGGACGAAGCCGAGCAGCGCTTTGCGGGCTGGCTGACCGAAAATCTGCCCAAAAACCCGCTCAAGTGTGAGTATTTCCTGCCGCTGGTGGTCACGGAGCTGATCGAAGAGGGCAAAGCAAAAATTCAGGTGTTGCGCAGCACGGATAAATGGTACGGCGTTACCTACCGTGAGGATAAGCCGCTGGTGGTGGAAGCCATCGCCCGCAAAACGGCAGAGGGCCAGTACCCGGAAAATCTGTGGGCCTGACCATCTTGACCATTTAGAATGGCCTCCGCGTGCGCTCTGGCCATAATCAGTGGAATTATTATTTTTATTTTGAACTCCAGAAAAATCTGCGGAACGTGTCGGGGCGAGGCCCCGCCATCTTGCTAAAAGCAAGACCGTTCTGCCGCTTGAAAGCCCCACTGGGGCTTTCATTGCTGCGCAAACGCGGATTTTTCTGGAGTTCTTTTTCACGGGGAGGGGGTCGAAATTGGCAAATGCTGCTGCCCGGCACAACTTCTCTGTAAAAACAAAAATCGGAAACGACCGCGGTCGTTTCCGATTTTTTTAACGTTTAATCACTTATTTTGTCTGGGGAGGGGTAAGGGATGCCCCTTCATCCGAGAAGATCCAGAGCGTTTCATCGATATGAGAGCCACTCCTGGAGTAGGGTGTCACCTTGACGCGGAAGGTGGTGTCGTCGGTCTTTTTATAGGTGTGCTCCACGATGTCGCCGGTCAGGACCTTGCTGCGGATATAGTTGTAGTCCAGCAGGTCCGCCAGACTCTCGCGGTAGGCGGGCTGCACCTGCGTATCACGGTACTGCTGCAGAACGGCGAGGAAAGAGCCGCCGGAGGTGTCCAGAATTTTCTGGAAATAGTCCGGGACGATCACGCCGCGCATACGGTCGGTCTTCAGATCCACAACGAACACGCTCTTGTACTTGGGGGCAAGGACCCGCAGGAAATGCTCGGCATCCCGCTTTTCGGTCAGGGTCTGCTCCAGCTTCTCGTTCAGGCCCCGCAGCTGGCGCTCCTGGCCGTTGCGGGCATAATAGGCCTGCTTGTCCTGCCGCATGGCAGCTTCGGCCTGATTCATGGCATCGTCCAGCCGGTGCAGGTCGTTGGTGCTCTGGATGCCCACCGAGATCTCATATTCCTTCGCGCGCAGGAAAGCACGCATCTTGTCCACAGCCACCCACACGCTGTAGGGCGGCTGGTTCGGGGTGAGGATCACGAATTCGTCACCTCCGATGCGGTAGATGCGGCTGGAAACAAAGAACTTGCGGGCCGCATTGGCAATGAAGCAGAGCATGGCATCGCCGCTGCGGTGGCCCAGATGGTTGTTGATCTCGTGCAGGCCCACCACATCGATGTAGGTGCACACCATGGAGTCGTATTCGCTGGACTGCAGCGTCCGCAGATCGGTCTCGAAGAGGCTGCGGTTCAGCAGGCCAGTCAGGGTGTCGTGGCTGTAGGAGAAGTCCAGCTCCTCGCTGAGATGGTCGGCCTGTGCATCCTCACGCACCACCACGGTGGCCCATGGGTTCTGGGCGCAGCAGTTGCGGCAGGGCAGAAATTCCATGGTGATCCACACGAACTGGCCGGACACGTTTTTGCGGAAGCGGTAGGCCTCCGGCTGCTGGGTGCTGAAAACAGCGGAGCGCAGGGTCTCCAGATCGGTCTGGTCGGTGAACATCTCCGCGTCGTCCGGGTGGATCACCTTGTTCGTCACCATGCGCTCACAGTAAGCGGCAAAGTCCTCCTCGGTGTCCGAACCGGCACCGGGCAGGCGTGGATCCCGCTTGATGACCCGGTATTCGCCGGTGGAAAGATTCAGCAGGGAAAGCTCCAGCACATTATCCGCAAAGATCTGGTAGGCCTGCAGTGCCAGTGCGGTCTGCTCACTGTCGGAGACGGGGACCCGGCGGTCATGGCGCATCAGGTCGCGGCGCATCAGGTCGCGGCGCATATCCCAGTAATCCTCGCTGTTGGGCTGGGCCAGCAGGGCCTCGGCGTTCTCCACCGGCATGGGCTTGTAGAAATAATAGCCCTGCGTATACAGGCAGTCGGCGGCCTGTAGCATGGAGACCTGCTCCGGCGTTTCCACGCCCTCGGCGATGATGGGCAGATTCAGGCGGTGGGCCATATCCACCACCGATTCCACGATCTGCACGCCCTTGCTGCGGTTCTGCTGGTTCATGTCGATGAGCTTCATGTCCAGCTTGATGGCATCCACGTTGGTGTCCTTGAGCATATTCAGCGAAGAATAGCCGCTGCCAAAGTCGTCCATCATCACAGAGAAACCTTTGCGGTGCAGGCCCTGGATGGTGTTTTCCACCAGAGAAGCGTTTTCGGCCAGCATGGTCTCGGTGATCTCGGCCAGCAGGAGCTTGGGCTCCAGCTGATACTTTTCCACAAGGTTGGAGAAGATCTGCGGCACGTCCAGATTGACGATATCCACCACAGAAACGTTCACAGATACAGGCACAAGATTGCTGCCGCTCTCCTGCCACTTGTGCAGGGTCTTGCAGACAGACTCCCAGATGTACTGATCCAGCTGGGTCACAAGGCCGGTGCTTTCCAGCAGGGGCATGAACTCAGACGGGGGCACGCAGCCGCGGGTGGGGTGGTTCCAGCGCACCAGTGCTTCCATGCCCACGATGGCGCGGGTCATGCTGTTGCACTTGGGCTGCAGAAAGAAGCAGAACTCGTGATTTTTCAGGGCGTGCTCCAGCTCGCTCAGCAGCTGACGCTGCTTCTTAAGACGGCTGAGCATGGCCGGAGTAAAGGGGTGCATACCGCCTACGGCCGGGCTGGGGTCTACCGATGCGATCTGTGCAAGTGCATCGGGTTGCGGTGCGCCGACATTTTCATTCAACTTCAGTTCTTCGGACATGATAAATCCCTCGCTGTTGGATGTTTTCGACAAAATATGGCATTTTAGAAAACAGTATAGCACGATTTTAAACCTTTGAAAATAGATATTTAAAACATTGCGACATTGCGGCAAAAAAGAACGGAACGCCAGACAGGTCCGGAAGGCGGGGCATAAAAAGACCGCTGCATTCCTGTGCAGCGGTCTTTTGGGCAGCGGTCTCAGGCATCCTTGCGGGTGTCGGAGCCGTTTTTCTTCGGTTCTTCTTCGGGGCTTTCCCGGCGGGCAAGACCAAGGCGCAGGGCCTTGAGGGTGGTCTTTTTTACGCCATGCTTCAGGCCGGGGAAGGCGCGCAGCATGCGGCGCGGGCCAACGATGCGGGGGGTGCGCAGCAGCTGGGCCTGCATTTCATCGCTGCGGGCCTGCAGCTCCTCGGCCAGCTGTTCCAGACGCAGCAGCTCGGCAGCGCGCTCCATCGTGCCCTTGGCGGCCAGCTGTGCAGCCTTGGCGGCTTCGGCCGTGTTGAGCTTGGCGATCTCGGAAGCACGCTTTGCGGCCTCGCGGGCCTCTTCGGCCTTGGCACGGACGGCGGCCAGCGTTTCACGAAGGGCGCGCTTTTCCGGTGCGGCTTCGCGGGCCTCGGCGGCAGCAAGCTTGAGCTGCAGGCGCTGCTCGTCCAGCTTCTGGTCGGCGTTCAGGGTGGTGGTGCCCAGCAGCTGGGTCATGGCATCGCTGACGGCATGGATACTGTCAGCCAGCTGCTCCATGGCATCCAGCGTCTTGGCCAGACCGGAGGCGGCAAAGGCCGTAACGACTACGTCTGCCGCGTAGACCGCATAGAGCACACACATAACGACAAAGCCCACAAAGGGCGGGACCATATCCACAAGACCGGCGACGACCGGGTGGACGATGCGCATGACCACCAGCGTGCCCACGCCCCACAGCAGGCTGAATTCCAGACAGATATAGCCGCCGATGTTGAAGGGAAAGTCGCTGTAGTCCCACCAGCGGGTGTGATAGAGCTTATACAGTGCCCAGCCACCTACCAGTTCCAGCGCACTGGGCAGGATGACACCGCCGATGTACAGCAGCAGGACGCTGTCCTGCAAAGGGGTCAGGGTGAACAGCACAATGACCATGCCGAAGCCGTAAATGGGGCACACCGGGCCGTTGAGAAAGCCGCGGTTCACCAGCTGACCGGTGGTGGCGGCGGCAAAGATGACCTCCAGACACCAGCCGGTGCAGGAATAAATGAGGAAGAAGGCCAGCACATGATACAGCGAAAAGCCGCATACTGTGGTGGTCGTGAGAAAGTTGAGCATAAAACACCTCCTGTGAGAATCATGCTGCTGTGCAGGTCAGTTCTGTTTTTGTACGATCTTGTATTCATCGCCCGGCTCAAAGAACGGGCAGGCAGCTGTGCTGCGGGAAAGATAGCGGGCCATCTCGTCCTCGTCCAGACAGCCGCCCTGAGCACAGTACCAGCTGCCGTACTCGTCCTGCACATTGTTCAGGCAGATCTCGCAGGGGTCATTCATTGCCTTCGCCTTCCTGTGCGGCCTTGGCAGCAGCCTCGGCCTCGGCCGCTTCGCGGGCCTGACGCTTGAGGATCTTCGGCTCGATCCAGGTCACGCTGGCGGGGTCCGGGTCCTTGCGGGCGATCAGGGCCTTGATCTTGATGCCCATTTCGGTGAACATGCCCTCGTGTTCGGTGCGGATGTTCCACTCCGGCTCGTTCTCATGGAGGTCAAAGGTCATCCACTCGATGTCGTAGCCGGAAGCGGGGAAGTATTCCAGACTGTCGCGGAACAGATCATCGTCGTCGGTCTTGAAGTAGATCTCGCCGCCGTCCTTGAGGAACTCACGGTAGTTGATGAGCTGGCGCGGGTAGGTGAGGCGGTGCTTGTGGGAAGAGCCGTTCTTGCTCCACGGATTGCAGAAGTTGATGTAGATGCGGCTGACCGTATCCTCGGCGGTAATGACCCCCTTGATGCGCTCGATGTCGGTGCTCATGATCTTCACGTTGTCGATGGGGCGGCCCGCAGCCTGATAGGCGGCTTCGATCTTGCGCTTGGCGAGGATGAGCACCTTATCGGTGATATCAATGCCCAGATAGTTGTTTTCCGGGTGGGCGCAGGCCAACTGGGAGATGAAGCCGCCCTTGCCGCAGCCCAGTTCCAGCACAAAGGGCTGCTCCGGGCGGGCATACTGGGCGTGCCACTTGCCGCCCCAGATCAGCGGCTCGTGCACATGGAAGTCGGCTGCCATCAGCTCGTCGTGGGCATAGGGTTTGAAACGCATTCTCATAGTTTGTTGTTCTCCTTGATGTTGTAAAACCCTCTCAGCCTCGCATTCGCTCGGCAGCTCCCCCGAAAGGGGGAGCTTTTTGACCATAAGAGGGAAAGCTATTCGGTTTTGCAATAGAAGCCCCCTGAGAGGAAAGACTTCCCCCGGTCGGGACAGATTCTCCCCGCGCCGGGGAGAAATGTCACTGCAGGTGACAAAGAGAGGAACAGATGTCACGTAAGTGACAAAAAAGGGGAGCAGTGGCATCGAGCAGCGATGACGGAAGGAGTTATTTCGTCTTTCTTAAAAATTCCTCCACCTGTTCCGGTGCAGCGGCGCAGCTGCCCTGACAGATGCCGGGCTTGCCGCCGCCGCGTCCGTTCAGGGCGGCGTTCAGGGCTTTGGTCAGGGCGCGCACATCGCCGTCTGCCTGCGCAATGCAGTAGCCGGTGCCCTTTTCGGTGGGGGTCAGGGCGGCGCAGAGACCGGTGGTGGCTTCGGTCAGGCGCACCGCCAGCCGGTGCAGGCCGTCCGGGTCAAGGCCGGGCACTGTGCGGATGGCATCCTCACCGGGGTTTGCCAGCTGGGCAAGTGCATCGAACAGCTGAGAACATACGCCAAAGTGTGTAAACTTGAGCGCAGTATACTCGTCGTAGACGCGATGCACCGCCACAGCGGTCTGGTCGGCCTTGGCCGAGAGCAGCGCCCCGATCTCTGCCTGCCGCTGGCGCATAGCCTGTGCAGCAAGCAATGCCCGCTGGCCGCACACCACGCTCAGCCGCACGCCGCCCTTGTAGTTCTCGCTGGCCAGAATTTTGATCTGTCCCACTTGTCCGGTGGTGCGGGTGTGGGTGCCGCAGCAGGCGCAGACATCCGCACCGGGAATGGTCACGATGCGCACCTGCCCTTCGATCTCCTTTTTGGAGCGGTAGACAAGGGCGGCAAGCTCCTCCCGGGTGGGGTAGCTGACCAGCACCGGCACATCCTGCCACACGATGCGGTTGGCGGCAAGCTCGGCTGCCTGCAGGCCCTCGGCAGAAATGGGCACGCTGGTGTCCATGCGCACAGCCTCGGAACCGATGTGGAAGCCCACATTCTCGGCCCCGAACATCTGGTGCAGGATGCCGGAAAGGATGTGCTCACCGGTGTGCTGCTGCATTTTGTCAAACCGCCATTCCCAGTCGATGCAGCCGGAAACGGCAGTGCCGGGAACGGCACTTTCCGGCAGGGCGTCCACGCTGTGCCAGAGGATGCCGTCATGCTCGTGCACATCGGTCACATTCAGCGTGGTGCCGTCCGGCAGGGTCAGGGTGCCCCGGTCGGCAGGCTGACCGCCGCCCTCCGGGTAGAACACCGTGCCGTCCAGCGCAATGCGCCCGCCGCCGGTCTTTTCGTCCGGCTCTGCGGCAAGGATGATGCTCTCGCACTGGGTGCGGAAAGCGTCCTGTTCAAAATATTTTTCTGTGCGCTGCATGGCGCGGGTACCTCCTGTTCAGGGTGCAGTTTGACGATTTAAAATGGCCGCCGCAGGCTCTGGCCATATTCAGCGGAAAATTTATTTTTATTTTTGCAGAATTGGAACGACTGCGGTCGTTCCAATTCTGCTTTTTCACGCAAGGGGCCGTAAAGGCCAACAACAAAAGAGATTTTACTGCATCTGCCGGTTTCGGCCCTTCTGGTGAAAATGCGTTTGGAGCGGCCCGCGTTTGCGCAGCAATGAAAGCCCCGGTGGGGCTTTTAAGCGGCGAGCGGTCTGCGTCAGCAGATGGCGGGGCCTTGCCCCGACAAGTTCCGCAGGCCGCGACAAACGCGAAATAAAAAATCTGGATTCCGCTGAACATAGCCAGAGCGAAAGCGGAGGCTATTTAAAATCGAAAAAGGGATACACACCCAGTTTAAAAATAAGTATACCACGTTTTTTGCCTGTGGAAAATAGTCTGCGGATATGTTATGATAAGAAACAACGATATTCCCATAAAATGTTAAAAATGAGGAAGGTAATAGCATGCGTGAAAGTGGAATCCTGATGCCGGTGTCCAGCCTGCCCGGCCCTTACGGTATTGGCTGCTTTGGCAAGGAAGCATTCAAGTTTGTGGATTTTCTGGCACAAGCGGGCCAGAAGATCTGGCAGATCCTGCCGCTCAGCCCCACCGGCTACGGTGACAGCCCCTATCAGAGCTGCTCGGCCTTTGCGGGCAACCCCTATTTTATCGACCTCGACGCTTTGAAGGAAGAAGGCCTGCTCACCGCCGCCCAGCTCAAGGCCGAAAAATGGGGCACAGACCCCAAAGAGGTGGACTACGGCACTTTGTATGTGAGCCGCTTTAAAGTCCTGCGCACCGCCTACGCCGCATGGCGCAAGCAGTGCGCAGGGCTGCACGGCTGCAGCTATTACTTCCCGGATGATTATTATGCCTTTACTCTCGCCAATGAGGAATGGCTGGACGACTACGCCCTGTACATGGCCCTGAAAGTGGCCAACGGCATGAAGAACTGGGTGGAGTGGGACAAGCCCTACCGCCTGCGCGACAAGAAGGCCCTTGCTGCCTTTGCCGCCGAAAACGAGGAAGAGATCGGCTTCTGGAAGTTCGTGCAGTACAAGTTTGCGGCCCAGTGGCAGGCGGTGAAGGCCTACGCCAACAAAAAGGACGTGCAGATTTTGGGCGACATCCCCATCTATGTCTCTGCCGACTCGGTGGATGCATGGGTGGGCGGCGCGCTGTTTGAGCTGGATGCCGACGGCGGCTTTGCCCGTGTGGCGGGCTGCCCGCCGGATTACTTCTCTGCCGACGGTCAGCTGTGGGGCAACCCGCTGTACAACTGGGCCTACCACAAAAAGACCGGCTACGCGTGGTGGGTGCGCCGGGTGCGCCACGCACTGGGCATCTACGACCTGCTGCGCATCGACCACTTCCGCGGCTTCGATACCTATTGGGCCATCCCGGCGGACAGCACCACCGCCCGCACCGGCAAGTGGGAGAACGGCCCCGGCATGGAGCTGTTCGATGCGCTGGAAGCTGCCCTTGGCAAGCTGCCCATCATTGCCGAGGATCTGGGTGAACTGTTCCCCAGCGTGCGAAAGCTGCTGGCCGACAGCACCTTCCCGGGCATGAAGGTGCTGCAGTTCGCCTTTGGCGGCGGGGACAGCGAGTATCTGCCCCACAACCACGTCAAGAACAGCGTAGTGTATCCCGGCACCCACGATAACACCACCCTGACCGACTGGTGGGAGAACGGCGCTTCCGAAAAGGAAAAGGCTGCCGCTGCCGCTTATCTGCACCTGACCGGCGTAAAGCCCACCGTAAAGGAGCTGGCGGCCATCCGGACCGATGATGTCCGCATCGCTCTGCTGCGCGCAGCGCTGGGGTCGGTGGCTGACCGGGCCATCATCCCCATGTACGACTGGCTGGGTCTGGGTGCGGAAGCACACCTGAATACCCCCGGCAAGCTGGGCGGAAACTGGGCATGGCGCGCCGCTGACGGCTTTGCCGCCAAGGCACTGGCCAAGACCATCCACGACGAGTGCAGTGTGTACTGCCGCGTATAAACAGAAGGCACAGAGCGGCGGGAGCTTGGCAATTTGACGAAAATGTAAAAACTCCGGCAGAAAATTGTGCGTTTTGCTGGTAAAATCGGAAGCTGAATGGTATAATGTTGCTAAAGCGGCATTATGCCATTTTTCTTTGCCTGATGCGTTCCCGGCATTTCCGGAAACAGGGCGGGCGCGGGATGCATAATGCGGCAGATGGTTCCTGAACGTATGGGGAACAGGTGACTGCACGCGGGATACGGGAGCGCCGCGTGCGCAGATGATGGGGAAAATTACATGAAGAAAGAATGTACCGAGCAGGATCTACGGGAACTTGCGCGCTCAGCGCAGGCCGTATTTGAGGCAGTGACCCTGACCGAAGCACCGCTTTGTGACGGCTGGCAGGACGATGGCCTGCGGGTGGACTACGAGCTGCGCAATGGCCGTGTGGACTGTGTGCTGCACCGCAGAGTGGAAGCGGACGGCAAATGCTGGGAGCTGGAAATGTGCGCACCGCTGGCAGGCAATGTGCTGCCGGAAGAGCGCATGACACCCCGGGAGCGGGAACTGTGCCGCGAGGATATGAGCCACGATTTCCTTACCGGCGTGTACAACCGCCGCTATCTGGAAACGGTGTTTGCCCAAAAGCTGGAACAGTGTGCAGCGCAGGGCCGCAAGGCGGCTGTGGCGCTGGTGAGCATCGACAACGGCCAGAAGCTGCGGGATACCTACGGCCAGCCTGTGATGGACCAGCTGCACTGCTTTGTGGGAAACCAGTGGAAAAAGAACTTTGATACCCCCGCGGTCCGCGTGGTCTGCCGCCTGACCGGCAGCATCTTTGCGGTGGGCTGTCTGGACGCCGACGGCAAGCAACTGGCAGAGGAAATGCAGAACCTGTATCGGCAGATGCCCCGGGAATGCATCACCACCACCGGCATGATGCGCCGGGTGCCCTTTACCTTGAGCTGCGGCGTGGCGAGCTTTGAGGATGTGCAGGCCAAGAACTGGCAGGCGCTGTACGAGCTGTGCGATGCACGCCTGCGGGAGGCACAGAACGCCGGCGGCGATCAGATGCGTGCAGAATAAAACCAGTGTATAAAATCCCCCTTTTGGCGCAGACTAAGGCCAGAAGGGGGATTTTTTGTATGGAAAACCAGAAAAACGACAACCTGAACCTGCTGGAAGCCGTGGTGCAGAATACCGAGATGGGCAAGAACACCTTGGAACAGATCGTGCCGATGACCGACGATGTGCAGTTCAAGGCCGAGCTGCTGCGCCAGCGCAATGTGTACCACCAGCTCAATCAGGAAGCGCACACCGCCATCGAGGCCTGCGGCGGCACCGCGCAGGGGCAGAGCGCCATGGCAAAGCTGAACACGAAAATGGGCATCAGTATGAAGACCCTCACGGACAAGTCCACCCGCAATCTGGCCGAGATGCTCACACAGGGCAGCGGCATGGGGGTGGTGGACTGCGTAAAGGCCCAGAAGGATTACCCCAATGCCGCGCCCGGTGCAAAGCGCCTTGCCCAAAGGCTGCAGGAGTTTCAGGAGGATAGCCGGGTAAAGCTGGAACAGTTCTTGTAAAAGAAAACCCTCTCAGGCTCACTTTGTTCGCCAGCTCTCCCGAAGGGCGAGCCATTGGCAAAACGGAAAACGTTTCCGGAATGTCAAAAGCTCCCCCTTTCGGGGGAGCTGGCAATGCGAAGCATTGACTGAGAGGGTTCTTTTTTACAGTGCTTCCACCATTGCTGCCACGATCTTGGTGGCGGTGGCTACATATTCCGCAATGCTGAACTTTTTCACCACCAGCACCTCGTGGCCGTCCTCGTCAGCGTTGTCGCTCATGGCGCGCAGGATGACGCAGGGCACACCGTTCTTGGCGGCGATCTGGCTCACAGCGGCACCCTCCATCTCCACGCAGTCGGGGGCGCATTTGGCTTCAATGGCAGCCTTGGTTTCACTGTCGCCTACAAACAGGTCGCCGGTGGCGATCTTGCCCACCAGAGCCTTCACACCTGCTTCGGCGCAGGCTTTTTCGGCGGCAGCGATCAGCTCCGGGTCGCCGGTGTATTCCTTGAGGAACGGCGGGTTCTGGCAGATCATGTCCAGCTGTGCGTCGTGGTACAGCACGGTCTTGCCGATGACCACATCGCCAATGCCGATCTTCGAGGTCATATTGCCTGCGATGCCGGAAAAGATGATCTTCTCCGCGCCGAATTTTGTGATGAGCACCTGCGTGGTGGCGGCGGCATTGGCCTTGCCCATGCCGGCACAGCACACCACCACCTGTTTGCCGGCCAGCGTGCCCTTGTGGTAATCCACGCCGCCGTAGGGCTCCACGGTGACGTTTTCCAGCTTTGCACACAGCTGATCGACTTCATCGGGCATTGCGCCCATAATACCGAAAATCATAGGAAACCTCTTTTACGATTTTAAATGGCCGACGCGTGCGCTCTGGCCATATTCAGGGGAATGACTCTTTTTAATTCAGGAAGGCTGGGGAACGAACCCTCTCAGTCATCGCTGCGCGATGCCAGCTCTCCCAAAGGGAGAGCTTTTATGGCTCTTCCGGTTCGCTGCAATCGAGCTCCCCCCTCGGGGGAGCTGTCAAAACCGTCGGGTTTTGACTGAGAGGGTTTCCCTTTAAACGTTGAACAGGAACTCGATCACATCGCCATCGTTGACAACGTACTCCTTGCCCTCGGTGCGCTGCAGACCCTTGGCCTTGACGGCGGCGTAATCGAAGTTGTTGGCTTCCAGATCGCTGTAGCCAATGACGCTGGCACGGATGAAGCCGCGCTCGAAATCGCTGTGGATCTTGCCGGCAGCCTGCGGTGCCTTGGTGCCCTTGCGGATGGTCCATGCGCGGCACTCCTTCTTGCCGTCGGTCAGGAAGGAAATCAGGCCCAGCAGATCATAGCTGGCAGTGATGAGGTTGTCCAGACCGCTGGCTTCAATGCCCATTTCAGCCAGAAAAGCCTTCTTTTCCTCGGGAGAGTAGTCGGCGATATCCTCCTCGGTCTTGGCGCAGATGGGAATGTAGCGTGCGCCCTCTTCCTTGGCGCGTGCGGCCACCAGCGGGACATACTTGTTGTTTTCGATGCCCTCCATCAGGTCGTCCTCGCCCACGTTGCAGGCGTACAGCACCGGCTTTGCGCTCAGCAGACCCATCTCGTGCAGAACAGCTTGCTGCTCGGCATCGCCCTCGTCAAAATCGAAGCTGCGGGCAGGCTTGCCGGCGCTCAGGTGGTCGGCCAGCTGCTGCAGCCATGCGGCTTCGGCGGCAGCACCCTTGTTGTTGCCGCTCTTGGCGGCCTTTGCCATGCGGCCTGCGCGGTTCTGCACCACCTCAAGGTCGGACAGGATCAGCTCGTAGTCGATGGCATCGATGTCAGCAATGGGGTCCACGGCCTCAGCCTTGGAAACATCCTCCACCACATGGATGATGTTGTCATCGTCAAAGCAGCGCACCACATGCACAATGGCGTCGCACTCGCGGATGTGGCCCAGGAACTTGTTGCCAAGGCCTGCACCCTGGCTGGCACCCTTTACAAGGCCCGCGATATCCACGAACTCCACGATGGCAGGGGTCTTTTTATTGGTCTGCCAGATCTCGGCCAGCTTGTCCAGACGCTTGTCCGGCACGGCTACGATGCCGCTGTTCGGCTCGATGGTGCAGAAAGGATAGTTTGCGGCTTCTGCGTTCTTGGTGGAGGTGATGGCATTGAACAGAGTGGACTTGCCGACGTTCGGCAGGCCGACGATACCTAATTTCATTTTATTATACTCCTTGCGAAAAAGATTTTACGCTGCGGTAAAAAGCGATATTATAACAGAATAATTGTAGCACAATGGACGTTTTTTCTCAATACTCACTTAAGTGGAAACGAAAAGCCGCCCGTGGAAAAGCAGTGCTGCTTTTCTACGGGCAGTCCTTATGATTCGGGTTGTACGGGTCTTACTTGCAGATGGCAAGGGTGCCGGACGCGGTCTCCTCAAAATGGCTGGCGTAGAATTCCTCCATCAGCCGGATGAGAGAAACGATGTCCCGGGCACCGGCGGTCTCGTAGCAGGAGTGCATGGCCAGCTGGGGCAGGCCGATGTCCACGCAGTTCATGGATACCTGTGCCATGGCAAGGTTGCCCAGAGTGCTGCCGCCGACCTTATCGGAACGGTTGGCAAAGTACTGCAGCGGGACACCGGCGCGGGCGGCAAGCTCCTTTGCCACGGCCATGCTCATGCCGTCGCTGGTATACTTCTGGCCGGCGTGCACCTTGACCACAACGCCCTCGTTCATGTAGGTGCAGTTGTTCACATCGGTGTATTCCGGGTGGTTGGGGTGCACGGCGTGGGCGTTGTCGGCGCTGAACATGAAGCTGGAGGCCACCGCACGGTGGAAGTCCTCATCGCCGGAGCGGACGTTCTGCGCGATGCGGTGCAGAACGTCGTACAGGAAGGTGGAAGCCGCGCCCTGCTTGGTGCCGGAACCCACTTCTTCGTTGTCGAAAAAGGCGGCAACATTGATGGACTGGGCGCTGTGTGCTTTCAGAAAACCTTTCAGGATGCCGAACACACACTGCTGGTCATCCAGACGGCCGGAGGAGATGAACTCCTCATTGCAGCCCCAGACGGCGGCCTTTTCGCGGATGCAGAGGAACAGGTCGCTGCCAAGGATCTGGTCTTCTGCGACCTGCAGCTCAGCGGCAATCAGCTTTTTCAGAACGCCTTCCTCGGCGGCACCGCCCAGCAAAGGCAGCATATCCACCTGCTTGTTGTAGGAAGCCTTGTCGTTGACCTCGCGGTTCATATGGATGGCCACGCTGGGGATCATCAGCAGGTCGCGGTCCAGCGTGAGCAGGCGGGAGGTGATGGCATCGTTCTCCTTTATCAGCACGCGGCCTGCCACCGACAGCGGCCTGTCCATCCATGTGGAGCAGATCATGCCGCCGTAGCCCTCGGTGTTCAGCTTGGTGTACTTCCGGCCCATGTGGATCTCGGCGTTTTCCTTGATGCGGAAGCAGGGGGAATCCGTGTGGGCAGCGGCCACGTTGAAGCTGTAGTTTTCCAGCTGTTCTCCCATGCGGAATGCAAGGATGCTGGAGCCGTTGCGGCAGACGAAATAGCTCCTGCCGGGTTCCAGCTGCCACCGGCGGCTCTCCAGCAGCTCGGAAAAGCCCTCCTTCAGCAGGATGTTCCGGACGGATGCAGTGGTGTGGTATGCGGTAGGATTGCCGTCAATGAAGGACAGCAGCTCCTGTACTTCTTTTTCGATCATTGGAAGACCCTCCATGGATTTATCGGTTTGGATGCTCCTATTCTACTTCCGCGGTTTGCGCTTTGCAATAGCCGGTCCTGCGGGCGGGGAAGAATTTGTTTTACATTGCGCGGGTTCTATAGTATACTATTCCTGTTGGTAAATATCGAATCGACAGGAAAGGCAGGGAACCGTCATGGAACGCAGTGATCTGCGCTATCAGGCGTATGTAGAAATATTAAAGGAAGAACTGATCCCGGCAATGGGCTGCACCGAACCTATTGCGCTGGCTTATGCCGCGGCCCGGGCACGCGAGGTGCTGGGCGCACTGCCCGAAAGTGTGCAGCTGCAGGTGAGCGGCAGCATTATTAAGAATGTGAAGAGCGTCATCGTGCCCAACACCGGCCACCTGAAAGGCATGGAAGCCGCTGTGGCAGCGGGCATCATTGCCGGTTCGGCAGACAGAGAGCTGGAAGTCATCTCCGAGGTCAGCGAGGACAAGAAGGCTGCCATCCGGGACTATCTGCAGACGGTGCCCATTTCCATCCAGCACATCGAGCAGGGGCATGTGTTCGATATCATCGTTACCGAGCGCAGCGGGGATTCCTACGCAAAGGTGCGCATTGCGGATTTTCACACCAACATCTGCCTGATCGAAAAGAATGGCCGGGTGCTCTACGAAAAGCCGCTGCTGAACGAGGAGGCCCGGCGGGACAGCCGGGTCGACCGCAGCCTGCTGAACATGAAGGACATCTGGGATTTTGCCGAGACGGCCGACCTGCAGGATGTGGCGGACCTGCTGGAACGTCAGATCCGCTATAACAACGCCATTGCAGAGGAGGGCCTTCTGGGCGACTATGGCGCGAACATCGGCCGGGTGCTGCTTTCAACCTACGGCAACGATGTGTCTATCCGGGCCAAGGCCAAGGCGGCCGCCGGTTCGGATGCCCGCATGAACGGCTGTGAGCTGCCGGTCATCATCAACTCCGGCAGCGGCAATCAGGGCATCACCTGCTCGGTGCCGCTCATTGAATATGCCAAGGAGCTGCACAGCGGCAAGGAAAAGCTTTACCGTGCCCTCATCATTTCCAATCTGGTGCCATCCACGAAAAGACCGGCATCGGCACCCTGTCCGCCTACTGCGGCGCAGTCAGCGCCGGTGCGGGCGCTGGCGCGGGCATCGTATATCTGTGCGGCGACGGCTATCAGGCCGCCATCCACACGGTGGTCAATGCGCTGGCCATCGTGTCCGGCATCGTGTGCGACGGCGCAAAGGCCTCATGCGCGGCAAAGATCGCATCCTCGGTGGACGCGGCCTTGCTTGGCTACAACATGTACAAGTGCCATCAGGAGTTCAAGGGCGGCGACGGCATCGTGATGAAGGACATCGAGACCACCATCAAGGGCATCGGCCGTCTGGGCAAGGACGGCATGAAGGAGACCAATGAGGAGATCATCCGGCTGATGATCGAGTAAGGCCGGGCCGGAATTGTGAAAAAATCATACAAATCCTTCTTTATTTTGTCATAACTCTTCCGTATAATAAGAAGTGGAATACTTTGCTGCTCTGCCCGCCCGGCGGGCATCCGATAAAATGGGAGGAGATCATTATGGCCAACGAAAAGATCCTCGTTGTGGACGACGATACCAATATCTGCGAGCTGCTGCGGCTGTACCTGACCAAGGAGGGCTATCAGGTCACGGTGGCAAACGATGGCGAAGAAGGTCTGGAAAAGTTCAATCAGGTCAAGCCCGATATGGTGCTGCTGGACGTGATGATGCCCAAGATGGACGGTCTGGAAGTGTGCCGCCGCATCCGCAAGGCGGGCAACACCCCGGTGATGATGCTCACGGCCAAGGGCGAGACCTTTGATAAGGTGCTGGGCTTGGAGCTGGGTGCAGACGATTACATGGTAAAGCCCTTTGATGCCAAGGAAGTGGTGGCCCGCATCAAGGCGGTGCTGCGCCGCTGCCAGACCACCACGGCTGCTGCCGAGAGCACCGAGGGTGTGATCGAATTCGACAACCTGCGTCTGGACATGAACAGCTATGAGCTGCGGGTCAAGGGCAAGGTGGTGGAGGCTCCCCCCAAGGAGCTGGAACTGCTGAACTGTCTGGCCTCCCACCCGAACCGCGTCTACACCCGCGACCAGCTGCTGGACGAGGTGTGGGGCTTTGAGTATTACGGCGACAGCCGCACCATTGATGTGCATGTCAAGCGCCTGCGCGAGAAGCTGGCCGGTGCTTCCGACAAATGGGAGCTGAAGACTGTATGGGGTGTGGGCTATAAGTTCGAGGTGCGTCAGTAATGCGCAAAAGTATCTCGGTGGCGTTCTTCTCGCTGGTGTCCACCCTGATGGTGCTGGGCATCGTGCTGATGGGCGCTTCGGAGTGGGTGCTGTTCAAGAACTACTTCGCCAAGGACCGCTACGAAACACTGGATCAGGTGGTGGGTGTCACCCAGCGCACGGCCCAGTATCTGGTCCAGCAGGCGGAGCTGCCGGAAGGCGATGAGCTGGACGCACTGAGCACCAAGCTGGAGATCATCGGCGAGAGCGCAGAGGCCTATCTGTTCTTTACCGACAACGACGGCCGGGTGATGATCGCCTCCAGCCCGGACAAGCTGGAGAGCCTGACCGTGCCGGAAGAAATGATGGAGAAGATCGACGCTTCCGATGCGGACTACTACCATGTGTTCGGCACGCTGGGCGGCATGCTGGACGGGAAAAGCTACATCACGGTCAGCGAAATGCGCAATGAGAACGGCCAGCCCAGCGGCTACCTGTTCCTGTGCTCTTCCGGTGAGCAGCTGACCCAGTTCAAGCAGCAGTTCTGGTCCAACTTCCTGCTGTCGGCCTGTGTGATGCTGCTGTGTGCCAGCATCCTGACCAAGATCCTGATGCGCCAGCTCACCGACCCGCTGCAGAAGGTGACGGATGCCGCCCAGCGCTTTGGCGGCGGTGATCTTTCCGTCCGTGTGGAGGGAGTGGAAGGCGAAGGCGAGGCAGCCGACCTTGCCCGCACCTTCAACCGCATGGCAGACAACATCCAGATGAACGACAACTCCCGCGGTCAGTTCATGGGGAACATCGCCCACGAGCTGCGCACCCCCATGACCACCATCAAGGGCTTTGTGGACGGCATTCTGGACGGCACCATCCCGCCGGATATGCAGAACCACTACCTGCAGCTGGTCAGTGAGGAAACGGGCCGTCTGGCACGGCTCATCCAGAACATGCTGGATCTTTCCAAGCTGGAAAGCGGCGAATATCAGGTAAATGCCCGGATGTTCAACATCTGGGAGACCATCACCGGCGTGGCGCTCTCGGCAGAGCAGCGCATCAACGACGGCATGATCGACATCGACGGCCTGACCATGGACGAAAAGGTGCTGGTCTACGCCGACCCCGACCTGATCCATCAGGTGGTGTATAACCTGCTGGACAACGCCATCAAGTTTACGCCTGCGGGCGGCACCATCCGCTTCGGGGTGGAAAAGCTTGGCCCGGAAGCCGAGATCTCCATCTGGAATTCCGGTCAGGGCATCAGCCCGGAAGCGCTGCCCTACGTGTTCCAGCGGTTCTACAAGGAGGACCGCTCCCGCGGCCTGCACGCCCGGGGCGCTGGCCTTGGCCTGAACATCTGCAAGGTGCTGGTGAACCTTTCCGGCGGGCAGATCCGGGTGGAGAGCCAGCAGGGCGAGTGGTGCCGGTTCGTGTTCACCCTGCCCACGGTGGCCCCGAACCCCGGCGGCATGAAGCGTCTGCCGGACGAAGCCGGCGGTGAACCCACCGTGGAAGACCCTGCAAGCATGAAGCCCGTAGAATGAACTTCCAGCCAGACTGCCCCGGACCCGGGGCGGTCTGGCTGTTTTGGCGTGGGGAAACTTTGCCGCCGATGAAACTCCCCCAGTCATCTCGCTGCGCTCAATGCCAGCCCCCTCTGGGATGGGGCCCTTGGCATGGCGGTAAAGCTTCCGGTTAAAGTGCAAATCTTCCGGGCGTGCCAGAGGCTCCCTCTCCGAGGGAGCTGGCAAAGCCGTCAGGCTTTGACTGAGGGAGTTACTTCGCAAATGGACAGATCTTTCCAAATACGTCATTTCCGTGAAAAAGCCGTTGGCGGGTTTGATTTTTTGCTCGTTTTCATGTAAACTAAAAGATAACCATGCCCATGCTGTTTTTGCGGTTTGAAACCGCCAGCACAATGGGACAAATTGGAATAAGAATTTATAAAATAACGGAGCGTAAAGATAGAATATGGCAATCGTAAGTCCTTCGATCCTTTCCGCTGATTTTGGCAAACTGGGTGCAGACTGCCGCATGGTGCTGGATGCCGGTGCACAGATGCTGCATTACGACGTGATGGACGGCCACTTTGTGCCCAACATCAGCTTTGGCGTGCCGGTGCTCAAGAGCCTGCACAAAAATCTGCCGGATGCCTTTTATGATGTGCACCTGATGATCAGCCATCCGCTGCAGTATGCGGAAGCCTTCATCAAAGCCGGTGCCACCCTGTACAACTTCCACCTTGAGTGCGAGGACGATATCCAGGCCACCATCGATGCCGTCCGGGCGCTGGGCTGCAAGGTGGGGCTGACCATCAAGCCCGGCACCGAGCCGCAGGCGCTGGCGCCGTATCTTGACCAGCTGGATCTTGTGCTGGTGATGAGCGTGGAGCCCGGCTTCGGCGGGCAGAAGTTCATGCCCTCGGCGCTGGACAAGCTGCGCTGGCTCAAGGCAGAGCGCGAAGCGCGCGGCGCACACTATCTGCTGGAAGTGGACGGCGGCGTGGACAATGCCACCGCGCCCCAGTGCGTGGAAGCGGGCGCTGATATTCTGGTGGCGGGCAGTGCAGTGTTCGGCGCAGCAGACCCTGCTGCAGCCGTGCAGCACCTCGCCAGCCTTTGAAAGGATAACCATTTATGGATGAATCTTTGATCCGGGAGCAGGAGGCACAGCTCCAGAAGACCGGCCGCTACTATAAGCATATCTGCTTTATGGCGGTGCCGGTGCTGTGCATGGCCTGTTTTCTGTACGGTGTGCGCCCGCTGCTGCTGTGCGGCATTGCGGTGCTTACCGGCAACCTGTGCGACCGTCTCGTTTCGCTGCTGCGCCGCCGCGTGTATCAGGGCAGTGACTTTTCCAACGAGAGCTTTGCGCTCGTCATTGCCCTGCTGATGCCGGTGACGGTGGATATCTATGTTCTGATCGCCGCAGTGCTTGCCGGTGTGCTGATCGGCAAGGAGATCTTTGGCGGCTACGGCAGCTACCCCTTCAACCCGGCTGCTGTGGGCTATGTGGTGGCGGCAGTGTCATGGCCGGAACAGGTGTTCCGCTATCCGCAGCCCTATACGAACATCCCTTTGTGGGACGCTTCCATGGTGCCGGTCTCCAGCGCCATTGAGGACACCCTGCGCAGCGGCGGCATGCTGAACATCGGCTCGCTGGCGCTGGGTCTGGGCGAATATGCTGCTCCCATGGGCACCGGCGCTGCGCTGGTGATCCTTGCCTGCGGCCTGTTTTTGTGGACCCAGAAGGATGCCCACATGTCTGCATCGATCAGCTTTCTTGTGACCTGTGCGGTCATTGCGTTCTTCTTCCCGCGGCAGGCGGGCCTTGCCGACAGTGCCGTGCTGTCAAATATCCTGCCCCGCCTGCAGTGTGTGCGGGATGAGCTGCTGACTGGCGCGATCCTGTTCAGCGCGGTGTTCCTGATCAACGAGCCTTACACCTGCGTGCACCACCGCATGGGTCGTGTGCTGTACGGCGTGCTGGTGGGCGTTGTGAGCATGGGCTTCCGCTACTATGGCGTGTACGAGACCGGTGTGTGCTTTGCGCTGCTGGCGGTCAACAGTGTGTCGGCATGGATCGACCGCACCGAGGCAAAGCTGTATCACCTGACCCATCTGCAGGCAGATGCCGGAAAGGGGGCAGCACAATGAGACGCGCAACGGCTGAACTGATCGTAAAAGATCCCAACAAGTTTGCCCACCATGACCGTGTGTTCCTGAATAACCCGGTGGTCATGCAGGGCATGGGCCTTGCCCCGCTGGTGGTGCTTGCCACCAGCGGCCAGAATGCGGTGATGCTGGCGGTGGCGGTGGCGCTGCTGCTGGTGCCCTCCCGCGTGCTGGCATGTCTGCTGAGCCGCCTTGTGCCCCTGCACGACGAGGACCCCGCCCCGGAAACGCTGCAGAAAAAGCTGCTGCCCCGTGCACTGATGTACGGCTTCAGCACGGCGGTGGTGTATCTGGCGGTGTATCCCATCCTGAATATGCTGTTCAGCACCAGCCTGTTGAGCCTTGGCATCTACCTGCCCCTGCTCACCATGGAGCCGCTGCTGACCTACCGCTTTGGCCGCGTGCAGGAGACGGTGCGCAAGGCTGTCTCCAAGGGCCTGCGCATCACGGTGGGCTATGCTTTGCTGCTGGTGCTGCTGGGCTGCGTCCGTGAATGGCTGGCCGCAGGCACCATGTTCGGTGTGGTTGTCAGCCGCCCGGTGCTGCCCATGGCAAGCATGCCGGCAGGCGGCTTTATCGTGCTGGGCGTGCTGTGCGCCGTATGGCGTGCACTGGCCCAAAAGCGCAAGGCATATCTCACCAAAGAGGCACGCAACCTTGTGGATGTGCATTCCCAGAAGGAGGCGGACCGCGAACAATGAGAGATGTTGTAACAACAAGCGCAGTGTTCTTCAGCTATGCACTGCTGGCGGTGTTCGCGCAGAACGCCGTCTTTACCCGTGCACTGGGCGTTTCGCGTCTGGTGCAGCTGGTGGGCGATGACCGCACCAGCAGCTGGCTGTTCGGTATGCAGCTGTGCATCACGCAGGTGCTGGTAACGCCGTTTGCGTGGTATGCCGGCAGCCGGATCGCGCCGCTGGCAAACCGTGCCCAGCTGCGCCCGCTGGTGTATATTGCCAGCATTGCCGTGGTGTGCGTTCTGGAGCACGCCGTGCTGTGGCTGGCGAAGGGCCTGCCGCACCGCAGCGCATTGCTGCGCATCGTGCCGCTGGCGGGCCTGAACAGCTGTGTGCTGGGCACTGTACTGGTGGAGCGCACCCAGAGCTTTACGCTGGGGCAGAGCCTTGGCTTTGGCCTTGGCAGCGGCCTTGGCTATGTGCTGGCGGTGCTGCTGGTAACGGAAGCCCGCCACCGCCTGCGCAGCAAGGCCATCCCGGAAGCATTCCGCGGCCTGCCCATCACGCTGGTGTATATCGGCGTGCTGGCACTGGCAATCTATGGTTTCACCGGACATTCTGTGATCCTGTAACATTGGCAGGGAGGAGAATCGACAATGGCAAAGTATAAACGTCAGAAGGTCAAGCGCTACCGCCGCAGCTTCTACAGCCGCGGTACACGCATCAAAAAAGGCATCGGCATCGTGGTGCTGGTGCTGGCGGTGCTGGGCGCAGCCTGGCTGGCAGCACCCCACGTGCTGGACTGGGCTACCCACACCTGGTATACTGTGGTGAAGAACCGTGATCTGGAAGCTGAATCGGCATCCCGCGCAGCCGCCTCGTCCGAAGCAGCTGCATCCTCGGCGGTACAGGAAGCGGCTTCGTCCCAGCCGGAGCCGGAACAGCCCAAGGAGCTGGACGGCAAGGCCATTACCGGCGGCAGCTGGGCCGCAGTGGATGTGAGCACCCTTGCCGATGATGCGGCCATCCGTGCAGCGGCGCAGCAGCTCAAGGCGCAGGGAGCGGATTACGGCCTTGTGACCCTGAAAACACCGGATGGCAGCATCTGCTACGCTTCGCAGGTGCCGGCTGCCGCCCAGAGCATTGCCGACACCACCGTGGACCCGGCCCGCATCGCGGCCATCTTCCGGGAAGAGGGCGTGATCCCTGTGGCCCAGCTTGCAGCCTTCAAGGACCCCATCTCCTCCCGCACCGACCGCAGCATGGCCATCCACTACGGCGACGGCCTGTGGCTGGACGCCCAGAAGGACGGCAATGCATGGCTGAATCCCTACTCCGCTGCGGCAGTGGAATATGTAGGCGATCTGGTAGCCGAGGTGCAGGGCATGGGCTTTGAGCAGGTAGTCCTGACCAATGTCCAGTTCCCGAAGCTCAGCCGCAAACAGGACTACGGCGAGACCAGCGGCGTTTCCCGCGCGGATCAGCTCAAGGCGGATATCGCCGCCCTGCAGAGCCGCTTTGCGGGCAGCATGACCCTGTGGTTCAGCTACACGCTGGATCAGTGCAATACCAACAGCGTGTCGCTGGATGTGCCCGCTGTGACGCTGGGCATGGACAACCTGCTGGTGACGGCAGACAAGGCGATGGACGCCGACAGCCGCACCGCACTGGAGCAGTCTGCCGCCGGACAGGGCGTGCAGCATCTGGTGCTGCACAGCGCCGACATTTTCCAGTAACGTCTCTGGTTTTATAAGAGGGAGGAATCTGCTATGAATACCAAATCCTGCTTTGCACCGGCCCACATCCTTCTGCCTTCGGAGCAGATCCCACTGGAAAAGTGGGGCTGCATTGCCTGCGATCAGTTCACCAGTGACCGGGATTACTGGCAGAAAGCCGAGGTTGCCGCGGCAGGCAGCCCAAGCACCCTGAACATGATCCTGCCGGAGGTCTATCTGGAAGACGGCGATGCCGATGCACGCATTGAGAAGATCCATGCCACCATGGATGACTATGCCCGAAACGTGCTGACCCGCGCGGTGGACGGCTTTGTTTACGTGGAGCGCACCGAGCAGAGCGGTAAGGTGCGGCAGGGCCTTGTGGGCATGGTGGATCTGGAAGCCTACAGCTACCGCCGGGGCGAGAAATGCACGGTGCGCCCCAGCGAGAGCACCGTGGAAAGCCGCATCCCGCCCCGCATGAAGGTGCGCACCGGTGCCGCGCTGGAAACGCCCCACATCATGATGCTGGCGGACGACCCCGGCTGCACCCTCATCGAGCCGGTGGCGGCGCATAAAGCCGAACTGCCCAAGGTATACGAGGGCGAGCTGATGCTGAACGGCGGCCACATTGCGGGCTGGGCTGTGGAAGACCCTGCCCTCATTGCGCAGATCGAAGATGCGCTGGCTGTGCTGGGCAGTCAGGAAGAATTCGACAAAAAGTATCCGGATGCCACCCGCCGCGACCCGCTGACGCTGGCCGTGGGCGACGGCAACCACTCGCTGGCCACTGCAAAGGCCTGCTGGGAGGAGCTGAAAAAGACACTCACACCGGAGCAGGCAGCAAACCATCCGGCCCGCTGGTGTCTGGCCGAGGTGTGCAATGTGCACTCGCCTGCGATCGAGATCGAGCCGATCCACCGCGTGCTGTTCAATGTGGACTGCGCAGCGGTGCTGCTGAGCCTGATCACCTGGAGCGATTCCAATATGGCCGGCTGCAGCTTTGGCGGCAGCAAGCAGCAGCCCTTCACGCTGGCCGGGCCGCACATGTCCAACGTGCTCAGCTTTGAGGACCCGACCGCACCGCTGACCGTGGGTACCATTGACGAATTTATCGAATACTATCTTGAGCACCACAAGGAAGCCCGCGTGGACTATGTGCACGACGAGCCTGCTGTGCGCGCCCTGTGCAAAAAAGGTGCTGTGGCATTCCTGATGCCGCCGTTTGCCAAGAGTGACCTGTTCAAAGGCGTTGTGATGGGCGGCGTGCTGCCGCGCAAGACCTTCAGCATGGGCCACGCAGAAGAAAAGCGGTACTATGTGGAGTGCCGGAAAATTACGGAATAATTATTGGAGAACCATGACATTTAAAGAATTGAATCTGTCCGCCCCGCTTCTGCGCGCTGTGCAGGAGGCAGGCTATGAGACCCCGTCGCCCATTCAGGCGGCGGCGATCCCGCCGGTGCTGTCCGGCCGGGATCTGATGGGCTGTGCCCAGACCGGTACCGGCAAGACGGCTGCTTTTGCGCTGCCCATGCTGGATCGGCTCACGGCCAATGCGCCCCGCAGAAAGGGTGCCATCCGCGCCTTGATCCTGACCCCTACCCGTGAGCTTGCTTTGCAGATCGGCGAAAGTTTTGATGCCTACGGCAAGTATCTCAAGCTGCGCAGCACCGTCATTTTTGGCGGCGTGGGCCAGGCACCGCAGGTGGAAGCGCTGAAAAAGGGCGTGGACATCCTGATCGCCTGCCCGGGGCGGCTCAACGACCTGATCGGTCAGGGATTTATCGACCTCTCGAACCTTGAGATCTTTGTGCTGGACGAAGCCGACCGGATGCTGGATATGGGCTTTGTGCACGATGTGAAGAAGGTGATCGCAAAGCTGCCCGGGGAGCGTCAGAACCTGATGTTCAGCGCCACCATGCCCACCGAGATCGAACAGCTGGCGGCCGGCATCCTGCGCAAGCCCGCCTTCGTCAAGGTGGACCCGGTGTCCAGCACCGTGGACCGCATCCAGCAGAGCCTGTACTATGTGGAAAAGGGCAACAAGAAATTCCTGCTGCCGTGGCTCATCAAGAACCTGCAGCCCCCGGTGGTGAACGCGCTTGTGTTCAGCCGCACCAAGCACGGCGCGGATAAAATTGCAAAAGACCTCACCAAGCAGGGCATCCCGGCGGCGGCCATCCATGGCAACAAGAGCCAGACCGCCCGCGTGACCGCGCTGGAAAACTTTAAGGCCGGTAAAACCAAGGTGCTGGTAGCCACCGATATCGCCGCCCGCGGCATCGACATCAGCGAGCTGTCCCATGTGTTCAACTACGACCTGCCCGAGGTACCGGAGACTTACGTGCACCGCATCGGCCGCACGGCCCGCGCCGGTGCCGACGGTACGGCGGTCAGCTTCTGTGCACCTGAGGAGCAGGAGTATCTGGCAGGCATCGAAAAGCTGAACCGCCGCAAAATTCCCGTGGTGAGCGGCCACCCGTGGGACGGCGTGCCCGCGCCGGTGCGCCCGGAGCCGCCCGTGCGCGGCAAAAAGCCCAAGGCAGCCGCCGCTGAACCGGCAGAAAAGCCTGCCGCAAAGCAGCCGAAGCCCGCAAAGGCCGAAGCAAAAAACGCAAAACCTGAAAAAAAGGCTGCACCCGCACCCAAGGTGCAGGCAAAGCCCGCAAAAACCGAAAAAGAGGAACCATTCATGGATGATACCAAGCGTACTACCGGCGGACGCAGCAATGACCGCCGTTCCAATAATAACAGCCGCCCGCGCCGGGAGCAGAACGCTCCTGCCCGCGGCAGCAATGCGCAGCCCAAGTTTGACCCGCATTTTGTGAGTGCCCCGGAGGCCACTCCGCTGCGCCCGGCCAAAAAGACTCCGGCTGCACCCGCCGCCCCGGCCATCCGTACGGCTGCACAGCCTGCTCAGCAGAACAGCAGCATGCAAGGCCAGAAGAGCCGCCGCAATGACCGCAGCGACCGTCCGGCCCGCCAGAACAGCCAGCCTGCCGCCCAGAGCCAGAGCGCAGAGCAGGGCCGCGGTACAAACAACGGCCAGCGCGGCCGTCAGAATACGTCCCGCAATGCGCAGCCTGCACCGGCCCGTGCCCCCAGAGCGGAGAGCAGCCGCCGCGGCCGTGCCGCTGCTGCAAGGGACGAAGACCCGGGCCTTATGCTCATCAGCCGTCGTCCGCCGCAGCAGAAGTTCACGAACTTTGAGGAGTATATGAACGCCCACGGCGGTGCAACTGCACCCATTGAGGACCACAGCGACGAAGTATGAGCAAAAATGAACCGTTTGCCCCATGGCAGTGCCCGCTGTGCGGGGAGAAACTGACCGGCGACAGCACCCTGAAATGCACAAAAGGCCACTGCTTTGACCGCGCCAAGGAGGGCTACTGGCATCTGCTGCCGGTGCAGAGCATGCGCACCAAGGCCCCCGGCGACAGCAAGGAGATGGTGGCCGCCCGCCGTGCGTTCCTGAATGCCGGATACTACGGCATCTTTGGCAAAGCGGTGGGTGAGCTGTGCGCAGAGTACGGCCAGCCTGCCAGCCCGGAGGCGGCGCTGCATCTGCTGGATGCAGGCTGCGGCGAGGGCTGGTACGACCGCTGCATCGCGCAGGCGCTTGCCGAAAAAGGCCGCCGGGTGCAGCTGGCGGGTTTTGATATCGCAAAGCCTGCGGTGCGTCTTGCGGCCAAGGCCCTGCCCACGGCACAGTATGCGGTGGCATCCAGCTTCAGCCAGCCGGTGCGCACCGGCTGGGCCGACCTGCTGTTGAACTGCTTTTCGCCCTTTGCACAGGAGGAATTCTTGCGGGTGCTGCGCCCGGGCGGACGGATGATCTATGTGGTGCCCGGTGCCGAACATCTGTACCAGATGAAGGCCGTGCTCTACGAAAAGCCCTATAAAAACCCGGTGCAGCAGATCGCCTATGACGGTTTTGCCGCCATTGGGGAACGGAAAGTGACCGGCCGCGTCATGGTGCCCCACGAACAGCTGGAAGCGCTGTTCGCCATGACACCCTATTACTGGAAAACGCCGCGCGGCGGGGCGGAGCGCCTTGCTGCGCTGTCCCAGCTGGAAACCGATATCTCGTTCCGGTTCCTTGTATTTGAAAAGCTGTAATGATAGCAGTTTGCGTTTTTAATGCACAAGCAACATCCGCAAACTGCATATCGCAAATATGCCGTTTTAATAGGCACTATTTTTGAAAATTGCGATAAAAAGCAAAAAACGCTCGTCATGCAGAACTGTGTGACGAGCGCTTTTTTGCTTCAGTTTCTGTCAAAAGCCCCATCCCCGAGGGGGTTGTCGAGCGAATGCGAGACTGGAGGAGTTCCGTGTGATAGGTCGTCCACGAAAAACACCACTGCCCCCACCGCCGGAGGATAGGAGGAATCCGGCAGGTGAGGGCAGCAGTGCTGTATCAGGATAGAGAGATCGCTTAGTGTTTTTCGCCCTTGGGCAGCAGACCGGCACGCTCCAGGGCCGGACGCAGGGCGAGGTACAGGATGACCGCACACACGGTGGAGGCCACGCTGTTTACAAAGGTGACGCCGCCTGCAATTTTGGTCAGCGCCTGTGCCACGGTGTATTCCTGACCAAAGATGTACACATTGCGGAAGTAGCCCAGGAACGGGTCGGTCAGCACGTTCAGCAGCAGGCCGGAACCGGCAGAAACGATCACCTTGACGAGATAGCCGGAGCTGTGCTTGTCGAGGTCGCGCAGCTTGAATGCCTTGTGCGCTACGGCACCGCAGGTGATGCCGATGATGAACTTGAGCACAAAGGTGGTGACGGCGTAGCCCGGGTCACCGGCCAGAATATCGGCCAGCGCCAGACCAATGGCACCGGCCAGACCGCCGGACACACCGTCCAGCAGCAGGGCGGTCAGGGCGGTGAAGGTGTTGCCCAGATGGAACGAAGAGCCGCCGTAGAACGGCACACGGAAGAACAGATAGGCCACAAGGCTTAAAGCGGCCATGACACCGGTCATGGCCAGCTCCTTGGTGGTGAAGGTGCGCTTGTACAGCACACTTGCAAACAGAATGACGATGACAACGACTGCCAGAAGCAGCCACATTGCAGTAGTAGACATGATTTACTCTCCCTCCAAATTTCCGTTCCCGCGGCACCAAAGCCCCACTGGGGCTTTGATTGCTTCGCAACCACTTACCTACAATCCTACTTGACATTTGGGTGTCCAGCGGGTATGCTCCTATTATACGCAGAACTGACACCATGAAAATACCCAGAATAAAGTTTTTTAATGGGGTCAGTTTGATGCAATACCCAGACAGGAGGGATAATTTATGGTCCATCTGACCACGGCGCTGGATGCTTCTTCTGGCGTGCCGCTGTACGAACAGCTGTACCGCAGCCTTGCCGGAGAGATGCGAAGCGGCACCCTTGCGGCGGGCACCCGGATGCCCGGCAAGCGGCGGCTGGCGGCAGAGCTGTCCGTCTCGGTGAATACGGTGGATGCCGCCTATCAGATGCTGGCGGCGGAAGGGTATCTGGAATCGCGGGAGCGCAGCGGCTTTTATGTACAGGAATATCTGGCCCTGCCGTCCCGGCCTGCCGGCGGGCCGGAACAGCCCGCACCGCCAAAACCGGAACCGCCTGTGCTGCCGGTGCGGTACGACCTTTCCACCCGCGGGGTAGACCCGGAGCTGTTCCCGTTCCGCACATGGGCGCGGCTGCAAAAGGAGCTGCTCTATTCCTCGCCCCAGCTGCTCACCCACGGCGATGCGCAGGGCGACCCGGCCCTGCGGCAGGCGCTGGCGGAATATCTCTCTGAATACCGCGGTGTGCAGTGCGGGCCGCATCAGATCGTGGTGGGGGCGGGATTGGAATATCTGCTGGGCCTGCTGGCACCGCTGCTGCCCGGCCCTGCAGCGGTGGAAACGCCGGGCTACCCCCGTGCTTTGCAGGTGCTGCAGAACAACGGTGTGCACTGCTGCTGCCTACCGGTGGACGAGGACGGCCTTTCGGTGGAAGCACTGAACCGGTCGGATGCAGCGGTGTGCTACGTCACGCCCAGCCACCAGTTCCCCACAGGCGTTACCATGCCTGCGGGCCGCAGGGCCGAGCTTCTGCACTGGGCAGCCCGCAGGCCGGGCGGGCGGTATATTATAGAAGATGATTACGATTCGGAGTTCCGTTTTGATACCCGGCCTCTGCCCAGCCTGCAGGGCATGGCGGGTGCAGACGGCCCGGTGGTGTACCTCTCCACCTGCTCCCGCAGTCTGGCTCCCAGCATCCGTATCGCCTATATGGTGCTGCCGGAGCATCTTCTGCCTGCATGGCGGAAAAAATACCGCCTTTACTCCGGCACGGTGAGCCGGTTCGAGCAGCAGACGCTGGCCCGCTTTATCACCGAGGGCTACTTCACCCGGCATCTGGCCCGGGAACGTGTGGCCTACAAGGCCCGGCGGGACGCACTGGCGGCAGCATTGAACACTGCCTTTGCTCCCGGCGAGCTGACCCTTGCGGGCCTGCACACCGGACTGAACCTGCTGGCAAAGCTCAAAGACCCGCCGCCGGATGCTGCGCTGCGCTGCGCGGCGGAAGCCGAAGGCGTGCAGCTGAGCCTGCTGAGCGATTACGACCTGACCGGAGAAGCACCCTCAGCGGCGGGCACGCTGGTGCTGGGTTATGGCTCGCTGAAGGACGAGGCCTGCGCCTCGGTGGGCGAAACATTGAAAAAGGTCTGCATGGCAGCGCGGGAAGCATCCGTGACCGTGTAAGTGCCGCTGGCGGCATTCCACTGGCCGGGCAGGGCCTGCGCCGCCACAGCGGCGCTGTTGTTGGCAAGAAATTCCAGTGTGCGTTCCAAAGCGTCATAGTCCAGCGCGGTCAGGTCGGTGAGCAGGGCCGAACTGCTGGCACGCAGGGCATCCGGCAGGGTGGCGGGCAGCAGGTCCAGATCCTGCCGGAGAAAAGCATCCCACACGGCAGCGCGGGCCGCTGCGGTGCGTACTGGTGAAAAGGCTTCGTCGGCCTGCAGCTGGCACAAGAATTCGTGCGCGTCCCCGGCGGAAATGCCCTGCACGGCCCGGCTGCGGCCATAGCGGGCAAGCTCTTCCTCGGTCAGTGCGCCGGTAAAGCCTACCCGCACCGGCCCGTACCGGCTGGCAATGCGCTCCAGCACATCGGGAGAGAAGGCCAGATACCTTGTGCCCTCCGGCAGGGCCAGCACCTGTGCCAGCGCTTCGCGGCAGCGGGCCGGGCCAGCGGCGGCATAGCAGCGGGCAAGGGATGTTTCTTCTTCTGCAAAAGGCACGGTGAGCACGGCAGGCACGCTGAGCAGATGCACGCAGTTCTGGCTGGCGTTCAGGTAGGCTAGCACAAAGCCGGGCTGTTCGCCGGAGACGCACAGCAGTACAGTGAGCTGGTCGGTGGTCTTGGGCAGCTGGATGGGCACACCGCTCTCGCTGCGGGCAGCCTGCCGCAGCTGGGTGCGCAGCTGCTGACGGGACAGCAGCACCGTGCCGCCCACCAGCGGCACCAGCACCAGCAGCGAAGCAAACAGTGCTGCCCAAAAGGGCTTCCAACCTCCACTGCGCATGGGATACACCGCCTTTCCTTTGCATAAAGCTTTGGCCTGCAGGCAAGACTTTATGCAGAAAAGGAGGCGTTTGCAGATGAAGAACAAAAAAGAGACAGCACCGACCACAGAGAAAGAACGGGAGAACTTCTGGCTGGAGATCGGCCCCGCCAGCGCCTATTACGGCACAGATTCTTACGAGACCGCGAAAGAAAATGGCGATGCCAGCCCGGATGGCAAAGCCCGGGGGTTTGAAGGCGCAGAGCCGAAAGAAAAGTAAAATAAATTTATGGCAGCGCTATGATGAGGGAGGACAAAAGTAATACCAAAACAAAATTCATCTGTCGGCATAATAGATGAAAAAGCAGCGTATGATATACAAAATGTCTTGCGCACAAGGACAGAATATGGTATAGTCTTTCTATCGCGCACAACTGTGCGCCAGAAGAACTGAAAAAGACGTGCACGGCGGGGAAAGACCGTGCACTCTGGAGAAGCCCGCTTGTAAAGTGGGTGCCGAAGGTGTAAGGCCGCAGGGAAAGCGGCTGTATCTCTCAGGCAAAAGGACAGAGCCATCGTCTTTGCGCAATGGGGCGCAGCCGGGAATGCGGCGCACCCCGGCTGCGGAAAATGAGAGCGCTCCGAATTTTGCGGGCAGAGCCTTTGGTGGGTTCTGTCCGCTTTTGTTTTGTGTATAGGGGGAAAGAGAGAATGGTCGAGATGATCACGCAGGTGAACAATGCCATCAATGGCGTGGTGTGGGGGCCGTTTGGTCTGGCACTGCTGTTCTGCACCGGCTTCTGGATGAGCGCCCGCACGGGCTTTTTCCAGTTCCGCAAAATGGGCTACTGGCTCCGGCACACCATCGGCGCGATCTTCACCAACAAGGACATCACCGCGCACACCAGCAAGGAGGATATGGCCATCAGCCAGTTCCAGAGCATGTGCACGGCGCTGGCGGGCACCATCGGCACCGGCAACATCGTGGGTGTGGCAACGGCCATCGTTTCCGGTGGGCCGGGTGCCATCTTCTGGATGTGGGTCATGGCATTGCTTGGCATGATGACCAGCTTTTCGGAGAATGTGCTGGGCGTGTACTACCGCCGCAAAAACGAAAAAGGCGAGTGGTCGGGCGGTGCCATGTACTACCTCACCGATGGTCTTGGCGCAAAGAAGGGCTGCAAACAGCTGGGCAAGGTGCTGGCAGTGTTGTTTGCCTGCTTCTGCATTCTGGCTTCCTTCGGCATTGGCAACATGAGCCAGATCAATTCCATCGCGGGCAACATGAACGCTGCTTTTGGCGTGCCGACCCTCGTCACCGGCCTGTGCCTGATGGTGGTTACGGCCCTTATCGTCATTGGCGGTTTGAAGCGCGTTGCCGCTGTTACCGAAAAGCTGGTGCCGCTCATGGCCCTGTTCTACATTGCAGGCGCGCTCATCATCGTAGTGCTGCACGCTGGCAACATCCCAGCGGCATTTGCGGCTATTTTCAAGGGTGCGTTCAACCTGAACGCGGCAGGCGGCGGTGCGCTGGGCTACGGCATCAGCCAGACCATCACCTGGGGCTTCAAGCGCGGTGCCTTCTCCAACGAAGCCGGTCTCGGCTCTGCCGTCATGGTCAACTCCGCTTCCAACGTCAAGGAGCCGGTGCATCAGGGTATGTGGGGCGTGTTTGAGGTGTTTGCCGATACCATCGTGGTCTGCACGCTCACTGCTCTGGTCATCCTGACCACCGGCGTGGTGGACCTGCAGAGCGGCGCTGTACTGGCCGGTGTGCAGGACAACGCATTGGTGGGTCAGGCCTTCACCGCCGCATTTGGCAGCTTTGGCCCCAAGTTCATTGCTGTTTCCATTCTGCTGTTTGCCTACTCCACTACGCTTGGCTGGAGCCACTACGGCACCAAGGCCGTGGAGTATCTCTTCGGCACCACCGGCAGCCGCATCTACAAGGTGGTCTTTGTGTGCATGACCGTGGTGGGTGCCACCATGAAGCTGGGCCTTGCGTGGGATCTTTCCGACACTTTCAACGGTCTGATGATGATCCCGAACCTGATCGGCGTGCTGGTGCTGTCCGGCACTGTGGTGGACATCACCCGCAACTACTTCGACCGCCGGGTGAAGGGCAAGGACATCGAACCCATGTGGTCGGCTTTCCTGGAGTACCAGAAGCAGGAGGAGGCCGAAGCCGCCGCAGAGGAAGCGGAGCTGGAAAAGGCCGCAAACGAATAAAATACCCAAAAGCAAGGGCTGTCTGTGAATGAGGACAGCCCTTGCTTTTGTCTGCTGCCCTGCCTTATAATAAATTAAAAAACAGGGGAGGGAACAACCATGAGCGAATTTTCCCATCTGAAAAACAAACTTCTGGCCGAGCAGGTGGAGGATGAAATCTACCATTATATTCTGGACACGCCGCTGGAACCGGGCACCAAGCTGCCCAATGAATTTGAGCTGGGCGAAAAATTCGGTGTGGGCCGCAGCACGGTGCGCGAAGCGGTGAAGCTGCTTTCCAGCAAGGGCATCGTGGAAGTGCGGCGGGGCTCCGGCACCTATGTGGTCACGACTGCCAAGGGCCTTTCGGACCCGCTGAACCTGCGCAGCGTGCAGGACAAGAACGCACTGGCGCTGGATCTGGTGAACGTGCGCCTGTTGCTGGAACCGGGCATGGCCGAGATGGCCGCGCTGAACGCTTCCGACGAGGACATCGAGCGCATCCAGCGCCTGTGCGACCGGGTGGAGAGCAAGATCCACAGCGGTGATCTGTACATTGAGGACGACATCGCATTCCATACCTGCATTGCCGAGAGCAGCAAGAACATGGTGGTGGAGCAGCTGATCCCCATTATCGATACGGCGGTCATGATGTTCGTGAACGTCACCCACAAAAAGCTGACGGAGGAGACCATCCTGACCCACCGCATGATCACTGAAGCCATTGCCCGGCATGACCCCATTGGCGCCCGGTCTGCCATGGTGATGCACCTGAACTTCAACCGCAACTGCATCCGAAAGCTTTACGACGGCGAATGGGAAACCTGACGCCGCCGCATTTTACGTCCCCGCACAGTGCAAGGTCTGTGCGGGGACTTTTTATGCCTGAAGTTGTCTGATGACTTTTTAAGACGAATGACACAGAAAAGTCGAAAAATGGGTTAGATTATATGATGTATCCAAGATTTCAGAGCAATATGCACGAAAAACTGGGCTGGTTATTGTTATAAAGTGGGTTCTGACTGCGACAACTTGCAAACGAGGCGGGATTCGATTAGAATGAACATGTAAGATGTCCGACAGTCAAAAGGATGATTTGCAAAGCAGAAAAAGAGCATTTTGGAGGTATGATCATGGAACTGCGTTCTCAGGCAGTGCGTAAACTGGCACCGGAAAACGATCCGCTGAAGATCGGCATGGGCTGGAAGGTGGACGACCTTGCAAAGCCCCAGATCATGGTGGAGAGCACCTTTGGCGACAGCCACCCCGGCAGCGCCCATCTGGATCAGTTCGTGAAGGAGGCTGTACAGGCAGTCAACACCCACGGCGGCAAGGCTGCACGCTATTTTGCAACCGATATGTGCGACGGCATCGCACAGGGCCACGACGGCATCAACTACTCGCTGCCCCACCGTGACGCCATCGTGAATCTGGTGGAAGCTCAGGCCAACGCCACCGTGTACGACGGCGGCGTGTTCATCGCCAGCTGCGACAAGTCCATGCCCGCCATGCTGATGAGCATTGGCCGCCTGAAGGATATGAGCGCCATCGTGGTCACCGGCGGCGTGATGGAAGCCCACACCCTGCCCAAGAAGTACGTGGTCAATGACCCCGCCTGCGCCATCAACGACCTGCTGACGCTGGAACAGATCGGCAAGTTCGACGCATGGGAAAAGACCGGTGTCATCCCCAACGAGCAGCTGGACTACTACAAGCACAATGCCTGCCCCAGCTGCGGTGCCTGCTCCTTTATGGGCACCGCTTCTACCATGCAGATCATGGCCGAGGCTCTGGGCCTGATGCTGCCGGGCACCGCCCTGATGCCGGCCACCGCCCCGGAGCTGAAGCAGGCTGCCTATGATGCCGGCGTTCAGGTGATGAAGCTGGTGGCCGAGGGCATCAAGGCCAAGGACATCGTCACCATGAAGAGCTTTGAAAACGCCATCATGGTGCACGCCGCCATCTCCGGCTCCACCAATGCCACCATGCACCTGCCCGCCATTGCCCACGAGTTCGGCTTTGAGATCGATGCCGACACCTTTGACCGGATGCACCGCGGCGCACACTATCTGCTGAACATCCGTCCTTCCGGCGACTGGCCCGCACAGTACTTCTACTATGCAGGCGGCGTGCCCCGCGTGATGGAAGAGATCAAGTCCATGCTGCATCTGGACGTGATGACCGTCACCGGCAAGACGCTGGGCGAAAACCTGGAAGACCTGAAGAAGAACGGCTTCTACGAGCACTGCGACGAGATCCTGCAGGAAAAGACCAAGGGTCTGGGCATCAAAGTCACCCGCGAGGATATCATCCACAGCTTTGACAACGCCAAGGGCACCGACGGCAGCATCGCTATCCTGAAGGGCAATCTAGCCCCGGAAGGCAGTGTCATCAAGCACACCGCCTGCCCCAAGAACATGTTCCACGCCACCCTGCGCGCAAGGCCCTTTGACAGCGAGGAAGAGTGCATCAGCGCCGTTCTGAACAAGCAGGTCCAGCCCGGAGATGCTATCTTCATCCGTTACGAAGGCCCCCGCGGCAGCGGCATGCCCGAGATGTTCTACACCGGCGAGGCCATCTGCGCCGACCCGAAGCTGGCTTCCAGCGTGGCGCTCATCACCGACGGCCGCTTCTCCGGCGCAAGCCGCGGCCCGGTCATCGGCCATGTCAGCCCGGAGGCCGCTGTGGGCGGCCCCATCGCTCTGGTGGAAGAGGGCGATCTCATCCGCATCGATGTGCCGAACCGTCAGCTTGCCATCGTGGGCGTGAACGGTGAGGAAAAGACCCCCGAAGAGATGGAGGCTATCCTTGCCCAGCGCCGTGCCAACTGGAAGCCCAAGGCTCCCAAGTACACCAAGGGCCTGCTGAAGCTCTACTCTCAGCACGCCGTCAGCCCCATGAAGGGTGCATATATGGAGTAAAAACGCTTCGTTTGCGATAAAAACCAAAAAACAAAAAATCAACTGTTCAGCGTTGTTTTGCTGGACGGTCTGGATAAAGTTACGCCAAAAATAAAAAAGCGGATATTGCTTCGTCTATAAAAATCCATCGGAATCCGGCGTCCGTCTGCGGGGACGGCGCTGAAATAAGACCCAAAGCAAACATAACATCAAAAATGGAGGAAATGTTTATGACAGCTGTTGCAACCCCGGACGCCGCACGGCTCGTGTTCGCCGCGGTGGCGGGCCTGATCCTTTTGCTCATCCTTATCATCAAGTTCAAAGTCCACGCCATGATCTCCATCCTGATCGGTGCGGTAGGCATCGGCCTGATGGCCGGTATGCCCCTGTCTGACATCATCGGCTCGGTCAACGAAGGTATCGGCAACACCTTAAAGGGCATCGCTCTTCTGGTGGGCCTTGGCTCCATGTTCGGTGCCATTCTGGAAGAATCCGGCGGCGCACAGACGCTGGCCGTGACCATGGTGCGCAAGTTCGGCGACGAAAAAGCCGCATGGGCGCTGGGTATCACAGGTCTGGTGGTGGCCATGCCGGTGTTCTTTGATGCCGGTCTGATCATCCTGATCCCGCTGGCCTTCTCGCTGGCAAAGCGCACCAAGCGCTCGGTCCTGTACTATGTCATCCCTCTGCTGGCCGGTCTGGCTGTCGGCCACGCCTTCATCCCTCCCACGCCGGGCCCCGTTCTGGTGGCCAGCATGCTGGGCGTTGATCTGGGCTGGGTCATCCTCATTGGCATCTTCTGCGGCATCTTCGCCATGATCGCTGCCGGTCCCATCTGGGGCTCCATCTGCGGCAAGAAGTATATGATCGAGGTGCCCGAGCACGTTGCACAGCAGGCAGACATCGACGAGAGCAAGCTGCCCAAGTTCGGCACCATCGTGGGCATCATCCTGATCCCGCTGGTCCTCATCATTGCAAACTCTGTGGCAAAAGTGGTGCCCGCTCTGGCTGGCATCCAGCCCGTTCTGGCCTTCCTCGGTGAGCCCTTCATGGCTCTGCTGCTGGCTACCATCGCTGCTATGTATCTGCTGGGCACCCGTCACGGCTATAACAATGCCCAGCTGGAAAAGATCATGACCAAGTCCCTTGAGCCCACCGGCATGATCCTGCTGGTCACTGCCTGCGGCGGCGTGCTGCGCTACATGCTGCAGAACTCCGGTCTGGGCGATGTCATCGGCAACGCCGTGGCAAACGCCAGCCTGCCGCTGGTTCTGGTGGCCTTCATCGTGGCTGCTCTGGTGCGCATCTCCGTTGGTTCCTCTACCGTGGCTATGACCATGGCAGCAGGCATCATCTCCGCCATGCCCGGCATCAGCGAACTCAGCCCGCTGTATCTGGCCTGCGTCACCGCTGCCATCGCCGGCGGCTCCACCGTGTGCTCCCACTTCAACGACTCCGGCTTCTGGCTGGTGAAGAGCCTTGTGGGCATGGACGAAAAGACCACCCTCAAGACCTGGACCATCATGGAAACTCTGGTTGGCGGTGTGGGCTTCCTGGTAGCACTCATCATCTCCTTCTTTGCTTAATCATCCTCATCTGCGGGGCTGTGCCTGCACACAGTCTGCGCAATGCTTTGCAAATTCCTGAAAACTCCTCAGCACAGCAGACCCCCGGGCGGTTTACCGTCCGGGGGTCTGCTGCTTTCTGTATTATAAAAGCTTTCTGTATTATAAAAGAGGCAGGTCCGGCCCGGAGGCCAGCTGGATGAAGGCGTCCATTTCCCGGGTGCAGCATTTATCCTTGTGGTAGAACATCTGGCGGTACATGGTCAGCCGGAAGTCTGACACCTCCAGAATGCGCAGATCTCCTCTGGACGCAGGCTCGGCCACAGCGAAGCGCGGCAGCAGGGAAATGCCGGAGGAGCGCTCCAGCATCTTGATGATAAAGGAGGTATCGCTGATCTCAAGGCTGGGGGTCAGCTCGATCTGGCGGGAAGCCAAAAACCGGTCAAAGGTGCGGCGGTAGTTGGCGTTGCGTTCGGTGAGGAAGAAGGGCTTGTCCAGAAGCTCTGCCACCCGGTACGGGCCGGGGTGGCCGAGGTCGATGTCCGGGGAGGCCACGAACACCACCTCTTCCGGCACCTCGTTGCACTTGTGCCAGCTGTTGGAGTAGCGCGGCTCGTCCAGAATGCAGATGAGGTCCACCTCGCCGCGCTCCATCTTTTCGATCAGCTCTTCCGGGGAGCCGGTAGTGACCCGAAGGCTGACTTTGGGGTGTTCCACCCGGAACTGATGCATCAGGCCGGGCAGACGGAAAAAGCAGAGAGATTCCAGCGTGCCGATGTGCAGGCAGCCCTCCAGCTCGGCATCCTCGCTCAGGGCGCGGCGGGCGTTGTGGATGGTATCCAGAATGCTGTTGGCGTATTCCAGAAAGCACTGACCCTGTGCGGTCAGGATCACCCGCTTGCCCATGCGGTCGAACAGGCGCACACCCAGCTCTTCTTCCAGCGCTTTGATCTGCACGGTAACGGCAGACTGGGAATAGCCCAGACTTTCCGCTGCCTTGGAAAAGCTCTGGAACTGGGCGGCACGGATCAGGGTGTTCAACTGGCGCACTTCCATGGCAAAGCTCCCTTACTATTAAGATTTTTAAACCATAACTTTATTTTTATGAATTTGAATCATGCATATGTCTATGTTAAACTAAATGTGTCAACACGTCAAGTGAAAATTTGACGTTTCGTGAAAGGCTGGCCGTGCGGGCTGCGGCGGAGAGAGCGCTGTCAGGTGCCGCACAAAGGTCAGAATAGGAAAAGGAGGATTTTATTCTTATGGAAAAGAAAAAATTCAAGCTCGGACTGCTGCCGAAGCTGCTCATCGCCATCGTGCTGGGCATCATCATCGGCCAGTTCTTCCCGGTGTGGTTCTGCCGGGTCGTCGTCACGGCATCCAGCATCTTCAGCTCGTTCCTGAAGTTCATCATCCCGCTGATGATCGTGGCCTACGTCACCATGGGCATTGCCGACCTGAAGAGCGGCGCAGGCAAGCTGCTGCTCATCACGGTGGCTCTGGCCTACGGCTCCACCCTGATCGCAGGCTCGGCATCCTATCTGGTGTCCGCAAGCCTGTTCCCCAGCTTCATGAGCGAAGGCGCTCTGGAACAGATTGCCGCCACGGCTGACAACTCTCTGGCCAGCTACATCTCCATCTCCATCCCTCCGCTGCTGGACACCCTGTCTGCCGTGGTGCTGGCCTTCGTGCTGGGCCTGTGCCTGTCCACCTTGCGCGGCAAGACCATCGGTGATACACTTTATAATGGCATGAAGGACTTCTCCGGCATCATCGATCAGGTGCTGCACAGCGTCATCATCCCGTTGCTGCCCCTGTACGTCTGCGGTACCTTCATCGACATGACCAAGTCCGGCAAGACCTACGCCATTCTGGGCATCCTGTGGAAGGTGTTCCTGGTGGTCATCATCATGCATCTGGTCTGCATCTTCCTGCAGTTCTGCGTTGCAGGCGCTGTGAGCCACAAGAGCCCCTTCAAGATGATCCGCAACCAGATCCCCGGCTACACCACCGCTCTGGGCACTCAGTCCTCTGCAGCCACCATCCCGGTCAACCTGCAGTGCGCTGCGGCTGACGGCGTGAGCGAGCAGATCCGCAACTTCGTGGTGCCTCTGTGCGCAAATATCCACATGGCAGGCTCCATGATCACCATTACCGCCTGCGCAACTGCCGTCTGCCTGATGAACCAGCTGCCCATCAGCCTTGCTACCGTGGTGCCCTTCATCATGACGCTGGGCGTTGCCATGGTGGCTTCTCCCGGTGCTCCCGGCGGCTCCATCATGACCGCTCTGCCCTTCCTGTACATGATCTTTGGCGCTGAGGCCGGTGACCCCAATGGCCCCATCTGCGCCATCATGGTGGCTCTGTACATCACTCAGGATTCCTTCGGCACTGCCTGCAACGTCTCCGGCGACAACGCCATCGGCGTGATCGTGGAGACCATCTACCAGAAGTTCATCAACAAGAGCAGCGCAAGCGTCTGATGCGCGGCGCGGTTCTTGACCTGACAGGAGTGACACCCCATGGCATTTATCAGTGTTTTTGATGTTCTGGGCCCGAACATGATCGGCCCTTCCAGCTCCCACACCGCAGGCGCGGAGATCATCGCCTTTCTGGCACAAAAGATGATCGCCCCGCCGCTGAAGCGGGCGGACTTTACCCTCTACGGTTCCTTTGCCAAGACCTACCACGGCCACGGTACCGACCGTGCCCTGCTGGGCGGCATCATGGGCTTTTCGGCCGATGATACCCGCATCCGGGATTCCTTTGCCATTGCCACCGACCGCGGCCTTGGCTACAGCTTCACCCCCAATGAGGTGGAGACCGACATCCACCCCAACACGGTGGATATCCGCATGGAGAATGCGGCCGGTCAGGTGATGACCGTGCGCGGTGAATCGCTTGGCGGCGGCAAGGTGCGCATCGTGCGGATCAACGGCGTGGAGGTGGACTTTACCGGCGAGTACAATGCCCTCATCGTGGTGCAGAAGGACAAGCCCGGCGTGGTGGCCCACATTACCAAGATCCTCAGCGACCGCAGCGTGAACATTGCGTTCATGCGTCTGTTCCGCGAGGAAAAGGGACACACGGCTTACACCATCGTGGAGTCGGATGAGCGCCTGCCCGAGGGTGTGGATCAGCTGCTGCTGGCAAACCCGAACATCAACGATGTAATGGTCGTGCAGCCGTAAGGAGGGACAAGCGATGAACATGGATTTCAAGTCCGCCAAGGAGCTGCTGGACCTGTGCGAGGAAAACCAACTGCCCATTTCGGAAGTGATGCGCCAGCGGGAATGCCTGCTGGGCGAAACGCCCCGGGATGCTGTGGATCACCGCATGGCAAAGGCATGGGAGATCATGCACGCTTCTGCCACCCAGCCGCTGAAAAAGCCCATCAAATCCATGGGTGGGCTGATCGGCGGCGAGGCCAAAAAGCTGGAAACACATTATAATAAGAAGAAAAACATCTGCGGCGACGTGCTGCAGAAGGCCATGACCTACGCCATGGCCGTGCTGGAAGTGAACGCTTCCATGGGCCTGATCGTGGCTGCATCCACTGCAGGCTCTGCAGGCGTGGTGCCGGGCATGATGCTGGCCCTGCAGGAGTGCTACCGCATCTCCGACCAGCGCATCGTGGATGCCCTGTTCAACGCCGGTGCCGTGGGCTATCTTGCCATGCGCAACGCCACCGTGGCCGGTGCCGTGGGCGGCTGTCAGGCCGAGGTGGGCATTGCGTCTGCCATGGCTGCTTCTGCCGCCGTGGAGCTGATGGGCGGCGACCCGCAGCAGTGTCTGGATGCAGCTTCCACCGTGCTGATGAACATGCTGGGCCTTGTGTGCGACCCCGTAGGCGGGCTGGTGGAGTACCCCTGCCAGAACCGCAACGCTGCCGGTGTGGCCAACGCCCTCATTGCAGCAGAACTGTCCCTGAGCGGCATCCGCCAGCTGATCCCCTTCGACCAGATGCTGGAGGCCATGTACGCCGTGGGCAAGCGCCTGCCCGCCGAGCTGCGCGAGACCGCCCTTGGCGGCTGTGCCGCCACCCCCGCCGCCTGTGCCGCCTGCGGCCTGTGCAGCGGGAACTGATCTTTCAACACGCAGCGCCGCCGGTGTGGAAACGCCCGGCGGCGTTTTTGCGCGTTCGTGACCGGAAATGCCGGCCCAAACGGCGGGGCTTTGCATCTTTTTGTGCAAACACACCGAAAAGATGGCCGGGATGACTGGCGCTTGTCTGCGAAATGTGATAAACTAAACGCAGAAGTGCTCTGCGCAGCCCGTGCAGAGCGGCAAAAAAGATGATAAGTGAGGTCGTTTGTAATGAAGATCATTCGTGCAAAAGATTATGCGGATATGTCCCGCAAGGCAGCCAATATCATTTCGGCACAGGTCATTATGAAGCCCAACTGCGTGCTGGGTCTGGCGACCGGCGGCACCCCCGTGGGCGCGTATGCACAGCTGGTGGACTGGTACAACAAGGGCGACATCGATTTTTCTGAGGTGACCACCGTCAATCTGGACGAGTACCGCGGCCTGCCCAAGGAGCACCCGGAAAGCTACTGGAGCTTCATGCACCGCAACCTGTTCGATCATGTGAACATCGACCCGGCGCACATCCACCTGCCGGATGGCACCAACCCCGATGCAGACGATGCCTGCGCCCAGTACAACCAGATCATCCACAGCGTGGGCGGCATCGACCTGCAGCTGCTGGGCATCGGCCACGACGGCCACATCGGCTTCAATGAGCCGGGCGAAGCCTTTGAGCTGGAGACCCACTGTGTGAACCTGACCGCTGAGACCATTGAGGCAAACAAGCGCTTCTTTGACGGCAATGTGGATCTGGTGCCCAAGCAGGCTTATACCATGGGCATCAAGACTATCATGCAGGCACGCAAGGTGCTCATGGTGGCAAACGGCGCAGGCAAGGCCGAGATCGTCAAGAAGGCATTCTTCGGCCCCGTCACTCCGGAGGTGCCCGCAAGCATCCTGCAGATGCATCCGGACTTCACGCTGGTGGGCGACGAGGAAGCTCTGAGCCTGATCTGATCGTTCCACGCTCTGACTGCCGCACGGTGCAATGCTGTGCGGCAGTTTTTTGCTGCCAACGGCTTTACAATCGCGCAAAAAGGCGGTATTCTTTTATATATGACACTTTTCTCAGGGAGGAAACCATGGATATCCGCCAGCTGCACTACTTTCTGGTATTGTGCGATGAAATGAATTACAGCCGCGCGGCACAGCGGCTGTTTTTGTCACGGCAGGCACTGCGGCAGAGCATCTCTGCGCTGGAAGCCGAGCTGTGCGGGCCGCTGTTCCTTAGCGCCCACCACAAGCTCACCCTTACCGACCGCGGCATGAGCCTGCAGCGCCATGCCGCGCCGGTAGTGGAGCAGTTCCAGCAGATGCAGGCATCCCTGCGGGCCGAGATCCAGTCGGCGCAACCGGTGCGCATCGGCATCAGCGTGTCGCTGGTGCCGGACTACCTGCCCGGATTGGAGACCCAGCTGGACAAGTTCCGCCAGCAGTATCCCCATGTGGAGATGCGCTTCCGCATGATGGACAACGATGCGGTGGCGGACGATGTGGAGCAGGGAGAGCTGGACGCGGGTCTGGTCATCGATCTGGGCTGTGCTGCGCCGGTACTGGCCCGCACCACCCTGCGGGCAGACCCTGCCTGCCTGCTGGTGCCCCGGGGGCACGCGTTCTGGGATAAGGAAAGCATCCCGCTGGCAGAGCTGCGCGGTCAGCGGGTGCTGCTGCCCAGCTTGCGGCAGGATCTGTTCAGCCCGCTGTGGTCGGCCTGCGCCCGGTTGGGCTTTGCGCCGAATGCGGAGATCGGCCCCAGCTTTTATCAGGCCTATTATCTTGTGCAGGAGCAGCTTTGCACCTGTCTGACCCGCTATGAACCGGGAGCCAGACGGGAACTGGACCGTGTGCGGGATGTGCTGCTGGAAGATCTGCCCCCGCTGTGCGTCTCACTGGTGCAGCGGCGGGATCATTCCTCCGCCTACATCGACCTGCTGCGCAGCTACCTGATGGAGGTGCTGGGCGGTTCGGCCAGCCTGCCGCCCCGCCGCGGACGGCCCGCAAAGCCGTTCTACAACTTCCCGGTGCTGTCCAGCGCTGCGGCAAAGGCTGCACCGGCCCACCCGGTGCCCGGCACCCAGCTGGATTTTGCCGGCGGCACCAACTTCCGGGAGCTGGGCGGTTACGAAGCCGACGAGGGCAAGCATATCAAGTGGGGCCAGATCTGGCGCGGAATCCCTACCTGCAAGCTCACCGGTGAGGCCGACCGCGCGAAGCTGGACGCGCTGGGCCTGCGCCTGATCCTTGATCTGCGCAGCAGCGGGGAAGTGCAGAAAGAACCGGACTACGTACCGGACGGTGCACGTCTGGTGCAGATCTGCGGCCTGTGCGCCGAGGACGGCCACGAGATCTCCTTTGCGCCGGATGATATCGCCACCCTGATGAAGGGCTATGAAGAAAGCGCCGACGGCAGCACCTTCGTGCAGGCTATGTACGAGCGGATGCTGTTTGGCAACAAGGCGTTCAAGGAGCTGTTCCGTGCGCTGGAAGCAGGCGAGACTCCCATCCTGTTCCACTGCTCGGCCGGCAAGGACCGCACCGGCGTGGCGGCCATGCTCATTCTGCTGGCACTGGGCGCTTCGGATGAGACGATCTGTGCGGACTATGAGCGCACGAACCTCTGCCGCAAGGCTGAGATCGACGCAGTGCTGGCGGAGCACGCCGAAGAGATCGCGGCAAACCCGGCCTGCCGGATGCGCTATTACCGCAAGGCGGGCGTGGACCCGGCAGCAGCACCCTTTGTGCTGCGCACCATCCGCGCAAAATACGGCAGCGCCGAGAACTATCTGGAAGCCGAATACGGCCTGACCCCTGCGCGCCTGATGCGGCTGCGCAGGATGTATCTGGAATAAACGGGAACGGGGACGGCATCCGGTGCGGATACTGTCCCTGTTTTCTGCACAAAATGTTCTGCGGGGCAGGGTTTTCCTCTTGACAAGCGGGCAATTGTTTCGTACTATAAATAGTAGTATGGAATAAAAGACGCTGTGTGCAGGTCGTTCCCGTGACCCGTGTCCCTTACAGGCAGAGCCTGCCTGTTTTTATATAAGATAGAACTGTAGATAGAAAAGCTTGCAGCCTGTCCGTGCGGCATTTGCCGTGCGTGTGGTCTTGTTGCCACTTTTTGCATTGAAAGCTCACTTATAAAAAATGTTTGCAGCCTACACCTGCCCTACAGCGTCTCCTGCTTATGATTCAGAATTTTGAATTTTAACAAAGGAGAGTGAAATGCGATGTCCACGATCATCTGGATCGTGATCTTGATCGTCGCGCTTGCTGCGGGCATCGGTGCAGGCTATTTTATTGGTTACAACAACCGTAAAAAGACCGCCGAAGCCCAGATCGGCAGCGCAGAAGCCGAGGCCACCCGTCTGGTGAACGAAGCGATCAAGACCGCAGAACAGAAACGCAAGGAAGCGGTTCTGGAAGCAAAGGACGTGGCCTTCAAGCTGAAGGCCGAGGTGGATGCCCAGAAGGCAGAAGCCGATAAGGAGATCAAACAGCGCCGTGCGGAGATCAGCCGTCAGGAGAACCGCATCGACCAGAAGGAAACCGCCCTCGACCGCAAGACCGAGGTACTGGAAAAGAAGGAAGAGGAGCTGAAAAAGCGCGCCGCTGAGGCCGAGGAGCGTCTGGCAGAGATCGATGCTCTGCGTGCCAAGGAGATGGAGCGTCTGGAGACGCTGGCCGGTCTGAGTCAGGAGGACGCCCGCGAGGTGCTGCTGCACAAGGTGGACGAGGAGCTGACCCACGAAAAGGCCGTGCGCGTTGCCGCCTACGAGACCGACCTGAAGGAAAACTGCGACAACATTGCGCGCAACCTGATCGGTCAGGCCGTCAGCCGCTGCGCTGCCGACCACTGCAGCGAGACCACCGTCAGCGTGGTGCCGCTGCCCAGTGATGAAATGAAGGGCCGCATCATCGGCCGCGAAGGCCGCAACATCCGCGCTCTGGAGACCGCGACCGGCGTGGACCTGATCATCGACGATACCCCGGAGGCCATCACCCTGTCCTCCTTCGACCAGACCCGCCGCGAGGTGGCCCGCATGACGCTGGAACGCCTGATCGGCGATGGCCGCATCCACCCCGCCCGCATCGAGGAGACGGTGGAAAAGTGCCGCCACGAGCTGGAGCTGCAGATGAAGCGCGAGGGCGAGCGTGCCGTGATGGAGCTGGGCATCCATGGCCTGCACCCCGACCTCATCAAGCTGATCGGCCGGTTGAAGTACCGCACCAGCTTTGGCCAGAACGCCCTGACCCACAGCATGGAGGTGGCATGGGTGGCCGGCCTGCTGGCAGGCGAGATGGGTGTGAACGTGACCATGGCACGCCGTGCCGGTCTGCTGCATGATATCGGCAAGGCACTGGACCACGAGATCGAGGGCAGCCATGTGCAGATCGGTGTGGATATCTGCCGCAAGTACAAGGAAAACACCCAGATCATCCATGCCATCGAGGCTCACCACGGCGACGTGGAGCCCAAGACCCCGTTGGCCTTCATCATTCAGGCTGCCGACGCCATCAGCGCTGCACGCCCGGGTGCCCGCCGTGAGAACGTGGAAAGCTACGTCAAGCGTCTGGAAAATCTGGAGGAGATCTCTTCCAGCTTTGAGGGCGTGGAGCAGGCCTTTGCCGTGCAGGCAGGCCGCGAAGTGCGCATCATGGTCAAGCCCGATGTCATCAGCGACGATCAGGTGATCCTGCTGGCACGCTCCATTGCCAAGAAGATCGAGGACACGCTGGATTACCCCGGCCAGATCAAGGTCAATGTGATCCGCGAGAGCCGCGCTGTGGAGTACGCAAAATAAAGTTTTGCCCAAAAAGCTGCCGTGCAGATGCACAGCAGCTTTTTTCTGCTTGTAATCCGGCGGCAAAAAAGGTATCATGGAGAAAAACAGACCGAAAGGGGAGAACCACTATATGAAACATGCAAGAAAATGGCTGGCTTGCCTGCTGGCGGGTGCACTGGCACTGGCGGTGCTGACCGGATGCAGTGCACTGATGGGCGGCACGGTGCAGAAGGATACAGAACAGGCCAAGGCCCTGATGAAAGAGGTAGACCCCGGCCTGACCTATAATACCGATCTGGAAGATGCAGCCAGCCGTCTGGCAGACTGGCTGGTGGAGGACTCCACCCAGCTGACCACCCAGTCCGGCCTGCTGACACGCAAGGTGCCCATGACCACCGGCTCCGGTGCCATGCTGGATACGAATGTGTACGATTTTATCGATCATTCCACCAGCTTTCTGTTCCTGCCCAGAGGCGTGGTGATCGGCCTTGCAATGAACAACGAATGGGGCTTTACCGGCTACTTATATGCTCCGCCGCTGAGCGAGGCGGGCAGCGCACTGCGCAGCTATGCGGCAGGCTGCACACGGATGGGCGCGGTGTTCATTGAATACGGTGGCGAGACTTACGTAGTGGCTATGTTTGCCTAAAAACCGAAAAAACGGTGTTTCCCTGCTGAGAACGGTGCGTTTTCAGCAGGGATTTTTTTGTGTCTGGTATGTGCACAAAAAACAGGCTGAAAGTACGACTTATGCACAAAAAATGAAAATACGCAGGTGAAATCTCTTCATCTGTTTCCTCGAAAAACACAAAAAACTCATGTTTTTATAAAACTGTATTTTGAGCGACTACAGTATATCTTCAAAACTGCACAAAAACAAAAACAAAATTTTTGCTGACCATTGGTCAAAGCACAGAAAAACGGCCGGAAGCCTTTCTTTTTCAGGCGGAACAGCGTATAATGCGGATATCGCACAAAGGTGTGCAGCGCTCCGGAGGAGGAGCAAAAAACCTTTGTGCATTTTTCACCATTCAATGCTTTACTTCAATAAAGCATTGAGGTAAGAGAGAGGGAAAAAATATGAAATTCGATCGTCGTATTTCTCGCCGCAGCTTCCTGGCTGCTGCAGGCGTATCGGCTGCTGCACTGGCTCTGACTGCCTGCGGCGGCTCTTCCAGCACCGCTGCTTCCGGCTCCACCGCTGCTTCTGGTGCAGCCGCCTCTGCTGAGGGCGGTGTGCTGAACGTCATGCTGGAGACCGAAGTCCAGTCTCTGGATCCCCAGCTGGCTACCGACGGCACCTCCTTTGAGGTCATCGCCAACTACACCGACGGCCTGATGCAGATGGATGCGAACGGTGCAGCCGTGGAGGCTCTGGCAGAGAGCTATGAGCTGAGCGAGGACGGCAAGACCTACACCTTCCACCTGAAGGATGCAAAGTGGTCCAATGGCGATGCCGTTACCGCAGCAGACTTCGTGTTTGGCTGGCAGCGTGCTGTTGACCCCGCAAACGCATCCGAGTATGCCTACATGCTGAGCGATATCGGTCAGGTGGTCAACGCCGCCGAGATCATTGCAGGCAGCAAGCCCGTCACCGATCTGGGCATCACTGCTGTGGACGACAAGACCCTGAAGGTGGAGCTGAATGTTCCGGTCAGCTACTTCCTGAGCCTGATGTACTTCCCCACCTTCTACCCCATGAACCAGAAGTTCTTTGAGAGCTGCGGCGATACCTACGGCACCAGCGCAGACACCGTGCTGTCCAACGGTGCATTCGTGCTGACCAGCTATGAGCCGGCCGCCACCGCTTTTGAGCTGGTGAAGAACGCCGACTACTACGATGCTGACCGCATTGCTCTGGACGGCCTGAACTATCAGGTCATCAAGGACAGCCAGCAGGCTCTGATGAGCTATCAGAACGGCGATCTGGACATCACCCTGCTGAACGGTGAGCAGGTCGAGCAGGTCAAGGACGACCCCGAGTTCACCAGCGTGGGCGCCGGCTACCTGTGGTACATCAGCCCCAACATGGACGCTGTGCCGGAGCTGGCAAACCTGAACCTGCGCCGTGCCATCACCTTTGCACTGGATCGTGATTCCATCACCAATGACGTGCTGAAGGACGGCTCTTCTCCCGCCTACACCGCAGTGCCCGCACAGTTCGCCACCGGCCCGGATGGCAGCGATTTCAGCGCCGACCAGACCAAGTTTGCAGAGTTCTGCGCATACGATCCCGACAAGGCTGCAGAGTACTACGAGCAGGCCAAGGCTGAGCTGGGCAAGGATTCCTTCTCCTTCACCATGGTCGTCGATGCCGACGATGCTCCTCAGAAGGTCGCTCAGGTCGTTCAGGAGCAGCTGCAGACCACTCTGCCCGGCTTTACTCTGGAGCTGAAGGTAGAGCCCAAGAAGCAGCGCGTGCAGGATATGCAGGACGGCAACTTTGAGATCGGCCTGACCCGCTGGGGCCCCGACTACGCCGATCCCATGACCTATCTGGGCATGTGGGTCACCGGCAACTCCAACAACTACGGTCTGTGGAGCGACGCTGACTACGATGCCGTCATCGCAGAGTGCACCACCGGCGATCTGTGCACCGATCCCGAGGGCCGCTGGGAAGCCATGTATGACGCTGAGTCCATCGTGCTGGAGCAGGCCGCCATCTTCCCGCTGTATGGTCAGTGCAACGCCGAGATGATCTCTTCTGCCGTGACCGGCGTGGACTTCCACCCGGTTGCTCTGAACCGCGTCTTCAAGGACGCAAAGAAGAGCGTCTGATCCTGATCGAGAACTGAAATGCCGCACAGTGGCAGCGAAAACGCCGCTGTGCGACTTTTTGGCTTTTGCACTGTCCGCGTCCGGCGCACGGATGACCGCGGCAGAAAAAGCCGCCCTGTCTTGAGCAGGGAGAAGAAGAAACTTTAAGGGGGTCTACCCAACGTGAAAAAATACACGCTCAAGCGTATCATCACTTCGTTGTTTACGCTGCTGGCCATCCTGCTGGTGTTGTTCATCCTCATGCAGCTGATGCCCGGTTCGCCCTTCAACGATGAAAAGCTGACGCCGGAAATGCGCGCATCCCTGTACGCAAAGTACGGTCTGGATCAGCCCATCTATGTGCAGTTCTTCCGCTATGTGACCAACATGCTGCGCGGTGACTTCGGCGTAAGCTACAATATCTCCAAGAACACGCCCATCTCCCAGCTGATCCAGTCCCGTCTGCCCATTTCCATCCGTGTGGGCGGCATGGCTGTCACACTGGGTGCCATCGTGGGCCTTGTGCTCGGCATCATTGCAGCCCTCAAGCGGGACACCATCTTCGACACTCTGGCCACCATCATCTCGGTCATCGGCGTGTCGGTGCCGTCTTACGTGATCGCACTGGCCCTGAGCTATACCTTTGGCTTCAAGCTCAAGTGGTTCCCCATGCTGTTCTCCGCAAAGGACGTGTTCGGCTCCAGTGTGCTGCCCAGCATCTCGCTGTCCATGTTCACCATGGCTTCCATTGCCCGCTTTACCCGCAGTGAAATGATCGAGGTTCTGGACTCCGATTATATGCTGCTGGCCGAGAGCAAGGGCATTTCCGGCCCGGCGCTGATCTTCCGCCACGCGCTGCGCAACGCGCTGATCCCCATTATCACCGTGCTGGCCCCGCTGATCGTGGACCTGATGACCGGCTCACTGGTGGTGGAGAAGATCTTCGCCATTCCCGGCGTGGGCAGCCTGCTGGTGACGGCCATCCAGTCCAACGACTACAATGTGGTCATCAGCCTGAGCTTTATCTACAGCGCCATGTACATTGGCATCATGCTGGTCGTTGACCTGCTGTACGGCATCATCGACCCGCGCATCCGCTTGGCAAAGGGGGACGACTGATATGGCAGAAAAAGCGATTCATCTGGGCGGCGAAGCCACGGCTGATGCCATCGTCAGCGCAGTGGATACCATGTATTCCGAGCACACCTTCAACGAGAAGGACTTTGTGCTCAAGCATAACGACGCAGAGATCGCAATGGACTCGAACTTTGCCGCACAGAGCTTCTGGAAGGATGTGCGGGTGCGCTTCTTCCGCAAAAAGAGCGCGGTGCTCGGCCTGATCCTCGTGGTCTTTATCGTGCTGCTGGCGGCATTTGGCCCCGGCATGAACGAGTATACCTACTCCGGTCAGGAGCTGAGCCAGAAAAACTTTGCGCCCCGCGTGCAGGTGCTGGAGAACTTCGGCATCTTCAACGGTGACGAGAAAATGAGCACCACCACCGGTTCCAAGACGGTCAATGCCTATGTGGAAAAGGGCAAGGAGGATGTCTACTACTGGTTCGGCAGCGACACCTATGGCCGCGATATCTGGACCCGTACCTGGGAGGGTGCCCGCGTGTCTCTGATCATCGCGGTTGCCGCCGCCATCATCGATATGGTCATCGGCATGAGCTACGGCCTGATCTCCGGCTACTTTGGCGGCAAGGTGGATATGATGATGCAGCGTTTCCTGGAAGTTGCCAACGGCATCCCCCGTCTGGTGATCGTCACGCTGCTTCTGCTGGTGCTCAAGCCCGGCATGATCACCATTATCTTTGCCCTGATGCTCACCGAGTGGGTGGGCATGAGCCGCATTGCCCGCGCTGAGATGCTCAAGCTGAAGGATCAGGAGTTCGTGTTGGCCTCCCGCACGCTGGGCGCAGGCAGCTTCTTCATCATCTTCAAGGAAGTGCTGCCCAACATCATCGGACCCATCATCACGCAGGTCATGTTCAGCATCCCCACCGCAATTTTCACCGAGGCATTCCTGTCCTTTGTGGGTCTTGGCATCCCGGTGCCGCAGTGCTCGCTGGGTTCTCTGATCAGCGAGCTGTACAACAGCTTCACCACCCATCCTTATCAGATCATCCCGCCGATGGTGGTCATGAGTCTGCTGATGATGAGCTTCAACCTCGTGGCCGACGGCCTGCGCGAGGCTCTGGACCCCAAGATGAAGAGTATGTAAGGAGGAACACCCCATGCCTGAAAAGAAAAAAGAACAGGTCTTGTCGGTGCGAGACCTTGATATCACCTTTAAGACCACCGCAGGCCCGGTGCACGCCATCCGCGGCGTGAACATCGACCTGTACAAGGGCGAAACGGTGGCGCTGGTGGGCGAATCCGGCTCCGGCAAGTCCGTTACCATGAAGGCCGCCATGGGCATTCTGGCCCAGAACGCCATCGTGAACAGCGGCTCCATCCAGTTCAGCTACCATCACGCCGACGGCAGCCCCGAGACGGTGGATCTGCTGCAGAAGGACAAAAAGTGGATCCGCCGCCACATCAACGGCAAGCGCATCGCCATGGTGTTTCAGGACCCCATGACCAGCCTTGACCCCACCATGCCCATCGGCAAGCAGATCATGGAGGGCATGCTGTGGCACTACAAGATGCCCAAGGATGCCGCCTACAAAAAGGCTGTGCAGCTGCTGGAAGAGGTGGGCATCACCGATGCCGAAAAGCGCATGAAGAGCTACCCGCACCAGCTGTCCGGCGGTATGCGCCAGCGCGTGGTCATTGCCATTGCGCTGGCCTGCGACCCCGACCTGCTGATCTGTGACGAGCCGACCACGGCACTGGATGTGACCATTCAGGCCAAAATTCTGGAGCTGATCCGCAGCATCCAGCGTGAGCGCGGCATCTCGGTCATTTACATCACCCATGATCTGGGCGTTGTGGCAAAGGTGGCCGATTATGTGGACGTGATGTACGCAGGCAAAATCGTGGAGACCGGCACCATCGATGAGATCTTCTACGAGCCGCGCCACCCCTACACATGGGGCCTGCTTTCCGCCATGCCCGATCTGGACACCGCAGACGACCGTCTGTACACCATTCCGGGTTCGCCGCCGAACCTGCTGCATGAGAAGCAGGGCGATGCCTTTGCGCCGCGCAACCATTTTGCCCTGAACATCGACGACGAAGTGGACCCGCCCATGTTCAAGATCAGCGACACCCACTATGCAGCTACATGGCTGCTGGACCCCCGCGCACCCAAGGTGGACATGCCGCCTGAGCTTGCTCAGCGCATTGCCCGCATGCGTGCCGAGGCAGAAAAGATCAAGGAGGCGGAATAAATGGCAGGACAGAATGCTGCTCCGCTGCTGAAGGTCGAGGGCCTGAAGCAGTATTTCCGCGTGAGCAAGAGCTATACCGTCAAGGCTGTGGACAATGTCAGCTTTGAGATCTATCCCGGCGAGACCTATGGTCTGGTGGGCGAGTCCGGTTCCGGCAAGTCCACCATCGGCCGCAGCGTCATCCGCCTGTATGACCCCACTGCCGGCAAGATCACCTTTGATGGGCATGATATCAGCGGCAGGCTGAGCCGCGTGCAGAACGATACGCTGCGCACCCAGATGCAGATGATCTTTCAGGACCCCATGGCGTCCCTGAACCCCCGCAAAAAGGTGGAGGATATCATCGGCGAGGGTCTGGACATCCACCACATGTACAAGACCCGCGAAGAGCGCCGCGAAAAGGTGGAGAAAATTCTGGCCAAGGTGGGCCTTGCGCCCGAACATGCCGAGCGCTATCCTCACCAGTTCTCTGGCGGCCAGCGCCAGCGCGTGGGCATTGCCCGCGCCCTCATCATGAACCCCAAGCTCATCATCGCAGATGAGTGCATCTCGGCGCTGGACGTGTCCATTCAGGCGCAGGTGGTCAACCTGATGAAGGATATCCAGCAGGAGACCGGCACGGCCTACCTGTTCATTGCGCATGACCTTTCCATGGTCAAGTACATCTCGGACCGCATCGGCGTGCTGCATCTGGGCCACCTGCTGGAGACGGGTACGACCGAAGAGATCTTCGAGAATCCCATCCACCCCTACACCCGCAGCCTGCTGTCGGCCATCCCGCTGCCGAACCCCGTTGTGGAGAAGCGCCGCGTGGCTGAGACCTACGACTACGCCACTTCCGGCATCGATTACAACAAGGGCACCGATCACCATGTGAGCGGCAGCCACTATGTCAAGTGCACCGACGAAGAGTTTGCAAAATGGTGTAAATGATAGTAAACAAAGAAGGAGCGTTCCCGTGTGGAAACGCTCCTTCTTTGTTTTATTATAATTACGCAGAAAGGAATGGAATGCAGGAGGTTCAGCAGTTATCGTAGCGGGCAAGGTTGCAGTTGCGGCGTTCGATAAAGTAGTACAGGGCTTTGCTCCGGCTGAAAAAGGCAAAGCGCATTTTATTGTAGAAGGACAAAATAGAACGGCTCTTTTGGTATGCATGACGGATGAGCTGATCCGATTCAGGGTCTAAGGCAGAACGATAGAGGATCGGGTAATCATTCAGGGCCATATCCACAAAATAGGCATCGTTTTCCAGCATGTCAGGGTACAGCTTTTCAAGAAACAGATAACGCTCTGTGACCATCGCAAGCCTGTCCTGAAAGAACTTTATACAGTCTGTATGGAGAGTGCTGCCATCGCGCTGATAATAGTAATACAGGGGTTCGTCCGAGTACACGATCTGCCCTGCGTCGAACAGGATCTTGTGTGCAATGCCAAGATCTTCCATAACACGACCGACCGGAAACCGGATGGTGTCAAACAGTTCCCGTTTGCATAATTTATTCCATGCATAACATGCGTAGGTATCCTCCGTAAAAAGCTCCCGGATGGCATCAGCACCCTGAAAGAGCGTAACGTTTCGGGAAGAAAGCGGAGCAGGGACCTCCGGCGCGTCAGCATAGACGAGTTTCCAATGGACGGCAGAAATATCGGTGTGGTACTCATGGAGCAGATCATAAAGGGTCTCGATGAAATTTTCTGCAATGTAATCATCGCTGTCAACAAAGGAGATGTACGCACCGGATGCCGCATCCAGTCCCACATTCCGGGCATCGGATTGGCCGCCGTTTTTCTTATGGATGACCCTGATGCGTGCGTCCCGCTGTGCCCATGCATCACAGAGTGCAGGGCAGTTATCGGGAGAACCATCATCGACCAGGATCACCTCAAGGTTCGGATATGTCTGGGCCAGAATGCTGGCGACACACCGGTCCAAATAGGGCTCTACTTTATATACCGGAACAATGACGGACACGAGTTCGTTATTTGTATTCTGCATGATATCCTCCTCCAAGCTGGTTTAATCATATCATGGGAGCAGGGATTCCGCAATGAGAACTTTATAAGTTTTGGGTTCAAGCGGTTATGAGAACGTCGCTAATTTTGAAATCCCGTTTTTCTTGTGAAATCTTGTGACTGTCTGATAATTCCATGAAAGTGCCTTTGTGTACTTTGATGTAACTTTTGGTGGCTTTTTGTCTCTAAAACGGCTCTTTGTACCCAGAACCGTACCCAAGAATTTTTGGGTACGAAACTCGACACTTACTGTTACTATTTTGGATTTACATGGCTCACTTTCTAAAATTGAAGGTGAGCTTTTTCTTTTGCAGAAATCGGGAAGGAGGTTTTCTACTCCTCTGCTGCGGACCCCCTCTATCTGTCCGCAGCAGAACAACAAAATGCAAAAAGCCCAGAGCGATACCGCTCCAGGCTCCTTTGTCTGTATGTACATATCATATGTATAATGTCCGGGGCGGATATTGTCAAGGGAAGTGAACGGGGTTCATCTCTAGGTGCCCACCGATTCATCTTGTTTGGTGTTTTGCATCCACCGCACCAGCGCTTCGGCGTCCTGTTTGCCTTTGGCGTACATTTTTTCAAGGCAGGCGCGGTTCTTGGTCAGGGTGGACATTCCCTCGGTGCTGTCCGGGGCGATGATGCAGACAAGGCCCTGTCGCTCCAGCTCCCGCGCCCGCTGGACAGCCGTGTTGTACCGCCATGCCCGGCGGCGCAGCCCCTCGGCTGCAGCGGGGTAATGCGACTGCAGCAGGACGCCATGAGGACGCGGTAGTCGTCCGGGTGGAGGTCTGCCTTGGTGAAATACTGCGCCTCGCCGTTCTGTGCATTAGCGGCCACCACGCAGAGCTCTGCCGGGCTGCGGGCAAGCGCCGCGTAATCCAGCGGATTCTCGCCGCCTGCATTGCTGAGGGTGCCGTAGACATAGCCCAGATCGAGATAGGAGTGCTTGCGGATGAGGTTGTGCACGCTCATGTACTCCCTGCGGAAGGAGTATTCATCGTAAAAGGGCTTGTTCCGCCCATGCTGGCCTGCCAGATAGGACGTCATATTGGCGCTGCCCGCCGAAACGCCGATGCAGAGATCGAAGCGGAGGTCCTCCTCCAGGCAGCGGTCCAGCACGCCAGCGCCGTAAATGCCCCGCAGGCCGCCACCCACATCGATGACACCGTATTTCATGGTCTGTTCCTCCATCGTTTAATTCCATTTCTCTCCCAGTATAACGGGACGGCGGGAAATACTCATTGAGCAAACGGCGGGATCTGATGCAATTTGCGGCAGAAAGCAGGATCTGCCGCAATGGGGGGCAAACAAAAACGGCCAGCGTATCATGTGCTCTGTGATATGTACCCCTAATCGAAAAAATCCATCCGCATATGTTCCGGCACGCCTTCGTCAGCATTCTGTTGTCTAATCCCAATATCGGTGTGGCAACGGTGGCCGCAGAAGCCGGACGCGCTCAGCCCAGCACGACCCTTGCAATCTACACGCAGGTCTACGACAGACGACGTGATGAGATTCGGAAACAGATGAGCAAAGAATTGTACAAGTAAAGCGCCTATTCATGCAAAAAGAAAAGCACGAGAGCAAAATCTCGTGCTTTTTTGGTGGAGCATTGTCCACGGCACTCGAACCCAACACTTCCTCACGGGTGACCG
>OGJR01000179.1_pt1 | contig 57954 bp, 47 predicted proteins | sample 1572301 | NCBI WGS metagenome assembly OGJR01 (sample SAMEA2582083, study PRJEB24529) | metagenome | biome: Human gut stool | place: China | collected 2011 | reverse complement strand
TATGGATATGTAGTTTATAAAGATACATATATCAGAGATTCAAACGGAAATATATTTAACAATATCCCTGCTAATAATGCTTTTGATATGGGTTGTATCTATATGACACGTGGAAATATCGTAACAATAAGGTATGTGATGGGAGATTATTATTTAGTGAGCAAAAATTTTTAGTATTAAAATAATGCGGCATAGTTTGGGTTGGTCATCGTTCCGGTTGGGGGAACGTCTAAAGGCAGCAGTTGAATAATAAAAATGAAGGAAATGGAAGATTCAACTATTATTTTGACTATTGCAACTACATTGCTTGGAGGTTTGAATGTATTTCAGATGATATTCTGGCGAATTGAGAAAAGAAAGATGGTTGCTGGTGCTTCGGCTCTCGAAACTGAGGCGAAGCAGAAAGGTATTGATTTGCAGCAAGACCAATATGACTATCTTCTTGAGAAATTATCCAAATTCCAATCTGATTACTTTGAACTATTAGAAAAAGTTCAGAAAGATGCGAAAGGACATGCTGAACTCATAAATGTAAAATGTAATGAGATTGCAGAATTAAAGAGTAAATTAACCTATTATCGAGGAATAAGCTGTTATAAATCCGATTGTAGCACTCGTATTCTTCGGTATCCTAAAAAGGAGGCAAATCAATGATTACGAAAGAACAATTAAAGCAGATAGCTATTTATGCTACTTCTGCCAATATTGAGACCTTTTATCCTCTTTTATGTAAGTATATGCCTATGTATGGGATTGTTTCTCGTATGAGAATCATTTCATTTCTGGCTCAGATTATACATGAGAGCGGAAGTTTCAAATATACCAGAGAGCTTGCATCCGGGAAAGCATACGATACCGGACGGCTTGCCTCCAATCTGGGTAATACACCGGAAGCCGATGGAGACGGTCAGAAATATAAAGGTCGGGGACTGATTCAGATTACCGGAACGGCTAATTATCGTTTAGCCTCTAAAGCTCTGGGAGTTGATTTGCTGGCTTATCCTGAGAAACTTGAAACTCCTGACCTTGCCGTTAAATCGGCTTGCTGGTGGTGGAAAGAACATGGTCTGAATGAGCTTGCCGATAGATGCGAGTTCAAGGCTATAACCCGAAAGATAAACGGGGGTTACAATGGGTATGAAGATAGGCTTAGGTGGTATAATAAAGGATTGGAGGTGATAAAATGAAAAAAGTCATATTCTGGTCTTTGATGGTGGTATTCATCGTAGGCTGCTCATCTGCTAAACATTCTATTTTAGAATCAGGAGTAAAGGAAGAAATCAAGGAAGATTCGATTGAAAAGACGGTAGAGAAATTAAAGAACCTGCTTGAAAAGGATTCTTCTCTGGAAATCGAATTTACCGAGGAAGAGTTTTTCCCTCCATTGATGGATAATGATTCAAAAGGCGATTCGGCTATCCATAATAAAGAATCTCCGAAGGCTGCTAATAATTCTCAACCTATCCCTAAAAAGAAAACTACTTTGCACGTAAGTAGCAAGAATAGTTCAAAAGAAGAAGGAACGGCAGAGATAACCAAAGATAAGCAAGGCTCTTCTGAACGGAATTTAGATAGCCATGAGAAAGTTGAAGATATACGAAAGGCTATGCCTTGGTATTATCCGGCTTCGGTGGTTGCCTTGATTATTCTCATTGCATTTTTCTTTTATAAGAAAAGAGGTTATTTTTTATCGCTTGGAAAGAAAGTTCTTCGATTTTTGGGAAAGTCCTGAGCATTTTATATATTTGCAGAACATTGTTGTTGCGGACTTCCATTTTTTAATGATTCCGTAACTAATCCCACGGTTGATTCCCGTGGGATTTTCTTTTTTATCCAGATTTTGTTACTATTTTGTTACTTTCCCACTCTGTAAACTTTCACATCTTATTTATGATAAATCCGATATGAAATTTCGTGCATGTTTGGATAATAAAAATCCATCGACCACCGTTTTCTTTGTGGCGGAAAACTTCCCAGCATCAGCAGCTTTGCTTTTGGCGGGAGAAAGGGTTCTAAAGGATGTTTTTCGATTTCAATCTCCATATTGATGTAATTTCCTACAAAAATAACGAATCTATTCTTTTCCCTCAAAATAGTTACGGAAAAAAACAAATTTAAAAATATTTGGCTATTTTTGCACGGAGATGGTGAAAAACAACTTATTGAAATGCTGTTGAAAACAAGAATAATTATAAGTTGCTGTTTTATAAGCTTGTTAGCTTTCTTTGAAGAAGATTGTTATGCTTCACGGCCGGGGTCGAAAGAATGTGTGAAAGTTTCCTCTGCCAGTTTTACGGTAAGGGGGCGGGTCATCGATACCTATGGTGAACCACTTATCGGAGCGACAATCAGAGAGAAAGGCGGAGCGAATGGAACAGTGACAGATGTGGAGGGGAATTTCTTTTTATCCGTTCCGGATAGTGCTGTTCTGCAAATTTCTTTCGTAGGTTACGAGTCTCAGGAAGTCAGTGTAAAGGGTAGGTCAATGCTTGAAATATGTCTGAAAGAAAATATTCTGCTGCTTGACCACGTGATTGTAACTGCTTTGGGACTTGAAAAGAAAGAATCCTCTTTGGCTTATGCCGTGCAAAAGGTGAGGGGAGAAGAACTGAATCGTGTGAAAGAAGTGAATATGATCACGGCTTTGGCAGGAAAGGCAGCCGGTGTGCAGGTCAGCAAGAACTCTTCCGGCATGGGCGGATCGGCGAAAGTCAGTATCCGTGGGGTACGATCGGTGGCCGGTGATAATCAGCCTCTGTACGTGATAGATGGTGTTCCCATGTTAAATTCTACTTCGGAACAGGCTTATTCGGCTATCGGCGGTACGGCAAATGCCGGTAACCGGGATGGGGGAGACGGAATCTCGAATCTGAATCCGGAGGATGTGGAAAGTATCAGCATCCTGAAAGGAGCTCCTGCCGCAGCCTTGTATGGTAGCCAGGCGGCCAACGGAGTCATTCTTATTACTACAAAGAAAGGAAATACCGTAGGACGGAGGGATATTCATTTCTCTACCGGACTGACTTTTGAAAAGGCTTTCTCTCTGCCCGAAATGCAGAACAGCTACGGAGTAAGTGATGTAACAGACAGTTGGGGAGAAAAAGAAAATCTGACGGTTTACGATAATTTGGGTGACTTTTTCCGTACCGGACTAACGTCGATCACTTCTGTATCCGTCAACTCCGGAAATGACAAGCTACAAACATATTTCTCCTATGCCAACACCACCGGTCGCGGCATTCTGAATGAAAATAAACTCTCCAAACACAATATCAATCTGAGAGAGACCGCCGTCCTCTTCAACAGCAGGCTGAAATTGGACGGTAACGTGAATGTCATGAAGCAGACAGTGAAGAATAAACCCGTATCGGGAGGCTTTTATATGAATCCGCTGGTAGGTCTATACCGCTTTCCTCGTGGCGAGGACTTGGCTTATTATAAAGATAACTATGAGCGTTATGACGAGGACAGAAAGCTGAATACACAAAACTGGCATACTTTTACCGAAGACTTTGAACAGAATCCGTATTGGATACAAAACCGCATACAGAGTAAGGATGCACGTATCCGCCTGCTCCTTTCCCTTTCTGCCAATTTGAAAGTCACTGATTGGCTGACACTTCAGGCTCGTGGCAATCTGGATTACTCAGCCGATAAACTGCGTCATAAATTTTATGCCTCCACCGCTACGGCACTCTGTGGGATGAACGGGCGCTATATTGAAATGGATTATCAGGAAACGCAGATGTACGGAGATGTGATGGCGATGGTCAAGAAGCAACTGAATGACTTCACATTGGATGTAGCCATTGGTGGCAGTATCAATGACAGAATCACTAACTCTACTCGCATTGATTCGAAGAATGCTTCGTTGAAATATGCCAATGTGTTTAATCTTGCCAATATCGTGATGAGCAGTTCTGCCAGTATCGATCAGAAAATAGATGCCCATTACCAACTGCAATCGGTCTTTGCGACGGCACAGATTGGCTATAAAGAAGGAGTCTTCCTTGACCTGACCGCACGTAACGACTGGTCGTCTACGCTGGCTTACACGAAGTACGAGAAGAAAGGATTCTTTTATCCTTCCGTCGGTGTCTCTTTCCTTCCGGATAAGTGGGTAAAGATGCCCGAATGGGTTTCGTTCTCGAAGTTGCGCGGTGCTTATAGTATCGTTGGCAATGGGGTGCCTCCCTTTATCACCTATCCTGTTTCGTATGTGACTGCCGGTGGAGAGATACTGGCAAGCGATGCGGCTCCTTTCGCCGAGATGAAACCGGAAATGACGCATTCTGTCGAATTGGGTATGGAATGGAAGTTCTTGCAGCACCGCCTCGGATTAAATCTGACCTATTACCGTACCGACACGTATGAGCAGTTTTTCAAACTGCCTGCGCTTGCGGGCGATAAGTATGCCTATCGATACGTCAACGCCGGAGATATCCGGAATCAGGGATGGGAGATAACGCTGGATGCCACTCCGGTACTGACCCCCGACTTTACGTGGAAAACCTCTCTCAACTTCTCTGCCAATAAGAATAAGATTGTAGAACTCCATGAAGAACTGAAAGAATTTGTTTACGGACCTACCAGCTTCTCGTCCAGTTATGCGATGAAACTGGTGAAAGGCGGCTCTATCGGCGACATTTACGGTAAAGCCTTTATACGTGATGAAGAAGGGCACATCGTTTATGGAACGGACGGAGACTATAAAGGACTTCCGTTGGTCGAAGGCGACGGAAATACCGTAAAGGTGGGCAATGCCAATCCGGTCTTTATGTTGGGGTGGAATCATTCCTTCTCCTACAAAGGTTTCAGCCTTTACTTCCTGCTTGACTGGCGCTATGGAGGTGAAATCCTTTCACAGACCCAAGCGGAGATGGACCTCTATGGAGTATCGAAAGCGACGGCACAAGCCCGTGATAAAGGATATGTTTCGCTGGAAGGTCAGCAGATAAGCGATGTCAAAGGATTCTATAAAAATGTAGTGGGCGGACGCGCCGGTGTGACGGAATACTATATGTATGACGCTACCAACCTCCGTCTGCGGGAAGTATCGCTGAGTTATAGCTTCCCCCGAAAATGGGTACAGAAAACGAATTGTCTGAAAGACCTGCAACTTTCTTTTGTAGCCCGCAACCTTTGTTTTCTGTACAAGAAAGCGCCTTTCGATCCCGATCTGGTACTTTCTACAGGCAATGACAATCAGGGAATTGAAGTGTTCGGTATGCCTACTACCCGCAGTCTGGGCTTTACTTTGACATGTGAATTTTAAGAGCAGGAGGGAAGATGATGAAGAAAAAACATATTTATATATACTTGCTGGGGATGCTGCTGTTTTCTGTTGGTTGTACAGGAAAATTCCGTGAATTTAATACCGACCAGTCGGGAATTACGGACGATGATTTGCTGATTGACGACAATGGCTTCGGTATTCGTCTGGGGATTATCCAGCAAGGCATCTACTTTAACTACGATTTCGGTAAAGGCAAGAACTGGCCTTTCCAGTTGATACAGAATCTGAACGCGGATATGTTCTCCGGTTATATGCACGACGGCAAACCCTTGAACGGAGGTACGCATAACTCGGATTATAATATGCAGGATGGCTGGAACAGCGCCATGTGGACACATATGTATTCGTATATCTTTCCACAAATCTACCAGTCGGAGAATGCCACCCGTGATACGGAACCTGCCTTGTTCGGCATTACCAAAGTGCTGAAAGTGGAAGTCATGCACCGTGTGACAGATTATTACGGCCCTGTTATTTATAAGAATTTCGCGAATGCCCAGAATCAATATCGCCCTGATACGCAGAAAGAAGTCTACTATGAGTTCTTTAATGAACTCGATTCGGCTGTTGTCTCTCTTACCGATTATATAGACAAGAAGCCCGACTCCAATGGATTCACCCGCTTTGATATCTTGCTGGATGGTCAATATTCCTCCTGGATCAAGTTTGCCAATTCGTTGCGTATGCGTCTGGCAATGCGTATTTCTGCGGTTGATCCGGATAAGGCACGCGCCGAGTTCCGGAAGGGACTGGAAAATGAATTTGGTGTCTTTGAAGCGGAAGCTGAACGGGTAGCAGTCTCTACGAAATCCGGATTCACGAACCCGTTGGGAGAGCTCAACCGGGTATGGAATGAAACTTATATGAGCGCTGCAATGGAATCTATTCTGACAGGCTACGATGATCCCCGATTGAAAGTTTACTTTGAAACCTGTACCGACAAGGCGTATGCAGGAGAGTACCGCGGCATCCGTCAGGGAACCTGCTTTGCGCATAATCATTATGCAGGCTTATCCAAATTGTCCGTCGATCAGAGTACGGATGCCCCTTTGATGAGCTCCGCCGAAGTCTGGTTTCTCCGTGCCGAAGCTGCTTTGCGCGGATGGATTCCGGAAGATGAAGAAGAATGTTATCTGAACGGAATAAAGGCGTCTCTTCATCAACACGGCATTTATCAGATGGACGATTATCTGAACAGTGAGCGGACGGCTGCCGATTTCATCGACACACAAGACTCCGAAAATAACATTCCTGCCCGTTGCCGGGTTTCTCCTAAATGGAATCCCGCAGACGACAAGGAAATAAAGCTGGAAAAGATCATTACGCAGAAATGGATTGCCTTATTCCCGGAAGGTTGCGAGGCATGGGCGGAACAGCGTCGCACGGGATATCCCCGCCTGTTTCCGGTACGCTTTAACCATAGCAGGAACGGATGTATCGACACGGAGACAATGGTACGTCGCCTCAACTTCCCCGGCACGCTGCAAACCGAAGACAGAGAGCAATACCTGGCTCTTGTGGAGGCTCTGGGCGGACCCGATCATGGAGGTACCCGATTGTGGTGGGATACAGGAAATAATAGTCTGGATTAAAATTTTAGTGTCGGAATGTGAATATATGTATAGGTTTAACTATTTTTGCACCTTCATTTAAACACATTTGTCATGAAAAAGATCATTTCTGCTCTTTTCCTATGTATGCTGCTTTCTGCCGTACCGGAATTGCAGGCACAAAACATTCAGTTACATTATGATTTCGGACGTTCCCTGTATGATAAAGACTTGAAAGGACGCCCGCTGTTGACCTCCACTGTCGAGAAGTTCCATCCCGACAACTGGGGAAGTACCTACTTCTTTATCGATATGGACTATACGTCCGAAGGGGTCGCTTCCGCTTACTGGGAGATAGCACGTGAACTGAAATTCTGGAAAGGTCCTTTCTCCGCCCATCTCGAATACAATGGCGGACTGGCGAAAGGATTCTCCTACAACAACGCTTACCTGGCGGGAGCCACCTATACCTATAATAACGCTTCTTTCTCCAGAGGCTTCACATTGACAGCCATGTACAAATATATACAAAAGCACCCATCCCCGAATAACTTCCAGTTGACAGGAACATGGTACATGAACTTTTGCAAGGATTTGCTCACCTTCTCCGGTTTTGCCGACTGGTGGCGTGAAGAGACCAAGTATGGAAAAACCATCTTCCTCTCCGAACCACAATTCTGGGTAAACCTGAACCGCATCAAGGGAGTGAATAAAAACTTTAACCTGAGTGTCGGTTCCGAAGTGGAACTGAGCAATAACTTCGGTGGTCGTGACGGCTTCTATGTAATTCCGACACTGGCTTTGAAGTGGACGCTGAACTAAACTTCGAAGTACAAAATTCCCCAACGGATATACATCAATTATTGAATAAAAATATCGAATGAAAACAGATTTGATCTATGGCGTAGAAGACCGCCCCCCATTTAAAGATGCCCTGTTTGCTGCCTTGCAACATCTGCTGGCTATCTTTGTAGCCATCATTACACCTCCTCTTATCATTGCGAGCGCACTGAAGCTGGATGTTGAAAAAACAAGCTTTCTGGTGTCTATGTCCCTTTTTGCTTCGGGGGTATCTACGTTTATACAATGCCGTCGTATCGGCCCGATAGGAGCGAAGCTGCTCTGTATCCAAGGTACCAGCTTCTCCTTTATCGGTCCTATCATAGCGACCGGATTAGTAGGCGGACTTCCGCTGATATTCGGCTCCTGTATAGCTGCCGCACCTGTTGAAATGGTCGTCAGCCGTACCTTCAAGTATCTTCGCAATATCATCACCCCGCTAGTGTCCGGCATTGTCGTACTACTGATCGGATTGAGTCTGATCAAAGTCGGTATCGTTTCCTGTGGCGGCGGATATAGTGCGATGGACGACGGCTCCTTCGGTTCGTGGGAAAATCTGTCCATTGCGGCACTCGTACTGTTGAGCGTCTTGTTTTTCAATCGCTGCAAAAACAAATACCTGCGCATGAGTTCCATCGTGTTCGGCCTTTGCCTGGGTTATGGACTGGCTTTCGCTCTGGGAAAAGTAAATATGAGCGCACTAAATGTCGAGATGCTGATGAGTTTCAACATCCCGCAACCTTTCAAATACGGTATTGATTTTAATATCTCTTCATTTATCGCCATTGGTCTGGTCTATCTGATCACTGCCATTGAAGCCACAGGCGATGTGACAGCCAACTCCATGATTTCCGGACTTCCGATTGAAGGTGATTCTTATCTGAAACGTGTTTCCGGCGGTGTGATGGCAGATGGCTTCAACTCTCTTTTAGCAGGTATATTCAACTCCTTCCCGAACTCCATCTTCGCACAGAATAACGGTATCATCCAATTAACAGGAGTTGCCAGCCGCTATGTAGGCTATTATATTGCCGCTATGCTCGTTCTGCTGGGATTATTCCCCATTGTAGGAGCTATATTCTCTCTGATGCCCGATCCGGTATTGGGAGGCGCCACCTTATTAATGTTCGGTACAGTAGCTGCAGCAGGTATCCGCATCGTTTCCTCACAGGAAATAGGCCGCAAAGAAACCCTAGTCTTAGCAGTCAGCCTATCTTTAGGTTTGGGCGTGGAACTAATGCCGGACGTATTAAAACAAGCTCCAGAGGCGATTCGAAGTATTTTCTCTTCAGGAATCACCACCGGAGGTTTAACTGCAATTGTTGCTAATATGGTAATTAGAGTGAAGTAATAAGTATTAAGTAATAGGTAATAAGTAATAGGTATTAAGCCATGCGGATAAACTAACCAGTAGCTACGGTTATTACCTATTACCTATTACCTAATACCTATTACTTATTTCTAAATTACTCATTTTATCTGTAATCCGAAAGGGGAAATCTGGATACTCGTAGAGGCTGAAACGAGGTTCGGTTTCCCCTTTCGTATAGCTCCAGATAGAAGCGTAGTCTTCCAGGTCTTCCCCCATCTTGCTGAGTTGGCGTAGATAAGCTGCCAGTGATTTATTCTCTACGATATAGATTTGTCCCATCTGATCGATAATAGGACTATGGTGACGGGTACCGTCATGTTCGAAGCGAAGAATCCGTTTGCCTTCCTCAGTCAATCCTACCAATTGGAAAGTCATACTCTTGCCGATAGCAGGCAGATTCAGTACACTGCGGTCGGTAGCTAGGAAAGGCAGATGATGCTTTCTCATGAACCGTCTTATTTGTTTGGCGGTGTCAGCATCTTCTTTCGGTTTTTCTTCATTTATACCTGCACTGACTTTGGTTTCCAGTATTTTATACAGTTCTTCCGCCTGTTCCGGAGTCATCTGTCCGTAAATCTTTTCTTCCTGCTGTTCCTGCATTGAGCGACTGTTGGGTGCAAACACCGCATAATTCTCATTAAATCCCTTCACCGAGAACGTATAATAACATACCACTCCCAGTGAATTGAGTACCTGGCGAAGCCGCGTAGTATGTCCTCTGCGTGAGGCAGCCACTGTATATACCAACTGGTTCGTAATAATCCATCCGGCAGAAAGAATTTTCCGAATCGCCTCTTTTGCTTCGGGCGTCACCTCCAGCGGTGTCTGAAAATGGGTCTGAATGATAAACTGCTTGACGCCAACAGCTGAAGCCTTTTCCTTAAACTCCCGCAATATGTCAACCAACTCGTCATTAATACGCATCGGCAAATAAGCCAATAAACGAGAACCCAGTCTCACCCGTTGCAATTCCGCATATTTCTCACCTTCCGGACGTTCAAGATTCGCTCTTTGCTTGCGTACCGCCATACGATACACTGCTTCTAATATATTTCTCAACGTCTTATTCTGACTCATCAGCGCATCGCCTCCCGTAATCAGAATATCGCGTAACTGCGTATCCTGTTCAAAATAGGTCATCAATCGTCGCAACTTACTGTCCCACGACTCCTTCGGCCGTAACATCTCAAACTCAAAATTCAGCCGTTCACTCTGAAAGTCATACATACGCTGGCAAGATGCACAAAGCCCTCCACAAGCCCGTCCCATCGTATCAGGAATAAGGATAGCCACCTCCGGATACCGTCGGTGAATATTATGTCCGTCCGGCAAGAGCCATCCGGCAGCATTCGGCTTTCCTGCCTCCACAATATCTTCCTTCTCCCATGCACGAATATTGCCATACGTCTCCACTAATCGTGGCGAATAAAGTATATAACTCCGAATCGCTTCATCATTATACCCATACCCCGTCACATTCAGCAACGACAAATAATAAGGCGTAGCAAAGAACGGCATTCCCTTTTTACGTGCCCGATTCAGCAAATACATCGTCTCCGACGAAAGTGAATTTCCTAAAAAGCGATTCAACTCAGCCGGACTTTTCACAGCCATCGACAAATGAAAGCGGAAATCTCCCCACCATTTGCTTACCAACTGATACTTCTCCTCATAACTCATCCCTTCCTCAAAATGGAACCGTACCGAAGGCTTCGACTTCCGGTTCTCAATCTTCTGAATCAGCAGATGCAGCATCCGTTCCTTATTCTCATCACGCATCTCCCGCACTTCCTCATCCAATCCGGTATCCCACCGGTCATTCCGGCTCTTGATGCGCTGCGGAGACGGCAAAGGAACACTTTCCCCCTGCAAACGTTTGAACAACTGGAACAATTCTACAAACAAATCCGTCGGCATCTCTATATTCTCCAACTTCTCCGTCAGAAACTGATAAAGCAACCGTATCGTCTGTACCGAAATATCCTGTCCCGTAGACAGTTCATGAACATCCTGTCCATCATACTGGAGTAAGAGTCGAATTTGCTCCCTTGCCTTTTCCGCAACCTCATTAACCATCCCGCAACTATCCAGATGTTTTAGCAGACCAGCCTTAAAGTCCTCCACTGTCGGACTCACCGCCGCCATCTCCACCAACTCCGGCATCTCCTGCGTGTAGATTTGTTTCAACTGCGAAAAAGTAAGTACAAGCATTTTCTTTTGTTTCATAAGCATCCTCTATATTATTATATTATTTATTGATTAGTAACGACCTATCCCTCCGCAAGGTTCCCCCGGCCTCGACTGCCCGGCGTCAAGCGCAGGTCTTATTTACGGCGTTAAAAAGGGCAGACTGTTTGAGCGAAGCGAGTTTCTGCCCTTTAGCCGGAAATGAGACCGGAGTAGCCGGGCAGGCGCAGCCTTGATTTTTTCTTTTTGGTACTTTTTCTTTTGCATCAAGGCAAAAGAAAAAGTACATAAAGATAATAAAAAAAGCGGAAGTATGCCACTCCCGCTTTTCCTGCTATGCTATTCTTTACGATTTTCTAACATTTACGCGACCTTATTTTTTCGTTTCCGTGTCGTCGTTCTTCCTTTTCGGTTCCTTTTTGGCAAGGAGCACTATATTATATACATAGTCCGTCATCCACTGTTCCGAATAGCCCAGACGTTCCTTGTACTGGCGGACAGTCGTCGCAGTCTTGTGCACATCATCAGCCTTCCACACCGTCTTCGTACAAACATCGTGTACCGTCTTCTGAGTCATCCCGTAAAGCGCCTTCTTGAATATAGACGGCATACGGAACTTCCATTGCATCAGATTTCCCATCAGCATCATCAAGTCGTTGGAGAACCCCTGATACATAAACAGATACGACTGGATATCATTCTGCGTACGGCAATTACGCTTCACGGAACTGTCGATCTCCTTAAAGAAACTTTCATTCAGTCCGTAGTCCTGCATCAGCATTTTGCGTGAAGCCGACTTTTCTGCCAGTCCCAGCTTACCTCCCTGCGTAGGAATCTTGAACAAACGTTTGAAGTTAGCCACATCCGGTAAAAAGCGGATGTTGGTAATACCTAAGTTAGTAGCGATGACTGACTGGAAATAAACCCGGGTCAGTGATATGAAATCTTCTACATTGCCGACTTTTGTTTCATCGGATTTCTTTTTGAATAAACCAAATAAGCCCATCGTTATATTTACTATTTTATAATTTACAATTTACAAATCGTGTGTGGAGATTTTAATGAGCCGCAAAGGTACGAAAAAGTGTTGGTTTTCACCAACATTCCAAGTCCTTTTCGATGTCCGGCATGGTCTCTTTCCTGAAAACAGGACTTTGGATGCCCGCTTTCTTCTGGGCACGATAGTCCAAGAGCAGGCGGATGGCATACTTTCCGAGAAAGATAATGGCGATCAGGTTGCAGACAGCCATCAGAGCCATCGTGATGTCCGCCAGACTCCATACCAAATCGAGTGTGGCGACAGACCCGAAAAGTACCATGCCGCTGACCAATATCCGGTAGGTGTGGAGCACCCATTTCTTTGCGGTGATGAAACGGATATTCGCTTCGCCGTAATAATAATTTCCCAAGATACTGCTGAATGCGAAGAAGAACAGCGCTACGGCAACAAAGATGCTTCCGGAAGCACCGATCTCATTCGTGAGCGCCTGTTGGGTCAGTTGCACCCCATTGGAGGAACCGTCCAAAGGAGCACCGCTGAAAAGAATGATAAATGCCGTACAGGTGCAAATTAATAAAGTATCGGTAAATACTGCCAGCGTCTGTATCAACCCCTGTTTGACAGGATGAGTGACGTTGGCCGTCGCTGCTGCATTCGGAGCCGAACCCATACCGGCCTCATTGCTGAATAATCCGCGCTTGATACCCTGCATCAGCGCCATGCCGACACCTCCGCCCAATGCCTGTTCCCAGCCGAAGGCATGGCTGATGATGAGAGATATCACTTCCGGCAGATGCGTGATATTAAGTAATACGATGACCAGTGCCAGCCCTACATATCCTAATGCCATAATCGGGACGATAATGCTGCTTACACGCGCTATCCGGCGGATACCACCGAAGATGATGACAAGAGTCAGAGCGGTAAGCACTCCTCCCAACACCGTATGATTGAATCCGAACGCATGTTCGGCAGCAGCACAAATCGTATTGCTCTGTACCGAATTGAAAGCAAAACCGAAAGTAATGCTGATGAGCACAGCGAAAAGCATACCCATCCACGGTTGCTTCAATCCCTTCTTCATATAATAAGCCGGGCCTCCGACAAAAGAGTCCTTCCCGCGTATCTTATATAACTGTGCCAGGGTAGATTCGATAAAAGCGCTCGAAGCTCCCAGCAGGGCGATCACCCACATCCAGAAAACAGCTCCCGGTCCGCCGATGGCGATGGCGGTGGCCACCCCTGCCAAGTTGCCCGTACCCACACGGCTGGCAATCGTAATAGCGAATGCCTGAAAAGATGAAACATGTTTCTCGCCCTGTTTTCCTTTTCCGGCGGACTCGCTGAGTAATACAATCATTTCGCGAAGCATACGGAACTGTACGAACCGCGTTCGGATGCTGAACCAGACGGCACAGCCCAGTAACATGATAATCAGGATGTATGTCCAGAGTATATCATTTATTTCATTGATAAAGTTCATAGTTAGGTTTTTGAAAAGAGTAAATCGTAATATATCACTCGTTTTTCATTCGGAAATAAAATTTATGATTTTCGAATACGGGCTCTACTATATCATACCGAACAAATTTGGCAAGCAGATGTTCGGCGGCACGTCGGGAAATACCGGTCTGCCGACAATACCGGTTGAGTGAAAGCAGCGTTCCCTGTTCCAGCAGGTCGAGCAGGAGTTGTTCGCGTTCCGTATAGCGGATCAGTTCTCCCCGCGGGCTGCCACTTTGTTGCCATACACGCAGGTGGATAGGGGTAGCCAGTATATTCTCATCCTTGATGCGGAGATAGGCGAGAGGCTTTCCGTTTTCGTCTTTCGCATAGACAGGCTTGTGCGGATTCTCTTCGATGGTGGCTACTAATACCTGTTTGCCTTCCACGATATATGTTTGTAAAGTATAATCTATCTCCGGGATGCAATAAAGTTGTGCGGCTGCTTCAATCATATATTTTTCCTCTTCAGATCGTACGCCGGCTATTCGTCCATTGTCTTTCACGCCGATCAATAGCCGTCCTCCGTCGGTATTGGCAAAAGCCGACAGCGTTTTGGCAATCTTGCGTGCGTCGGAAATTTCGAATTTGAAGTCCTGTTGCTGATGCTCTCCTTCAGCTATCAAAGTATGTATGTAATCCGTATCAGTAAGCGTTTTCATGGCTACAAAGGTAGGGAAAAATGGTGAAAAGCCCTTTTTTTAGCTTATTTTCGCAGATAAATTCAAAAAAAATATTGTTTTTATGCGTTTATTTCGGGAAACAGTGTATTTTTGCGACACATTATTAACGAAAAAAATAAAAGGATTATGAAAGAATTGGTAGAAAAAGTAGCAGCTCTGTATGCTGACTTCTCAAAAGATGCTAACGCTCAGATTGAAAACGGTAACAAAGCAGCAGGAACTCGTGCTCGTAAGGCTTCTTTGGAAATCGAAAAAGCAATGAAAGAATTCCGCAAAGCATCTTTGGAAGCTTCTAAAAACTAAGAAATAGAAGTCTACTAAGATATCAGGAAAAAAGAAGAGGATGTGTCGTGAGATGCATCCTCTTCTTCTATTTATACCTCCTTCTCTTTTCTGAAACCCGAAATATCGGACGAATGTGCTATTTTTAAGATTACATTGAAAAACGGTCACTCTAAAAATAACGAACTAGAGAAAAATCTGCATAAATAAATGCAATAATATACGAAAAAAAAACATTCTTTGCATGAAACTACATGAAATATACACCTTTTCAAAACAAAAAAGTATCTTTTGGTTTTAAACCAAGGGGGTGTTTCTTTAAAACCAACGCCTCCTTCCTCACCGACCAACCTGTTTTCCGTCGGTAAGGAAGACCTGAAAAAGCTGTTTTTGCTTAATTTTCTTCTAATTGATCCATAAATACCGGGAAAATAAAAGTGTCATTCGGAACTGTTTTTCTTCAGTAAGCGATCAGAATGATCAGTGAAAAAGAATTATACTTCTGATTTGACCGATAAACTCTTTGAATAGTAAAAAAGAGGAATCCTGTATTTGTGAATGATGGCATTTTTATGCCTTTCTTTAAAGTGGGATACAATTATGCCCTTCTTTCACTGTTTAAATATTCCTTTTTTAAGAAAGGTCCTTTTTTAGTGATCAATAGATGTCGCTATATGTGAAAAGTTATTCATGGTAATTTGAATAAATGAACTCAATCTTTCCCTATTTGTTGTTTCGTTTTTCGGTGATACTGATTTTCGGAGTGTCTTATTCTGAAAATTGGTCGTGTATATGCGTATTAGGCAATTATAGTTGCTGAAATATGTGTATATTTATTGTGTAATATTTAATACTGAGTACAATGTTAAAAGTAGTAGCATTTATGAAGCAAGTAGCCGAAGAGCTACGGATGGGGGGAAACTTTGGTACGGCGCACGTATATCGCAGCAGCACCAATGCCATCATTGCTTATTGTGGGGAAGGGGATTTTTCTTTTGACGAGGTCACCCCGGAGTGGTTGAAAGGTTTCGAGATACACCTTCGTGGGAAGGGATGTAGCTGGAACACCGTTTCCACTTATCTAAGAACATTTCGTGCGGTGTACAATCGTGCCGTCAACAGTAGGATGGTCGTTTATACGCCCCATCTGTTCCGCTCTGTTTATACGGGCACGCGTGCGGACCATAAGAGGGCATTGTGTGATGAAGATATGAAGAAGGTATTCACCAGACTGCCTTCATCTTCCGCCATACCTCTTGCCGTGAGGCGTGCGCAGGACATGTTCGTGCTGATGTTCTTGCTTCGTGGTCTGCCGTTTGTCGATCTCGCTTATCTGCGTAAAAGTGATTTGAGGGATAACGTGATCACTTACCGCAGGCGGAAGACAGGCCGGCCCTTGTCGGTGACGCTTACTCCGGAAGCGCTCGAACTATTAAAGAAGTATATGAACCGCGACAGCCATTCGCCCTATCTCTTCTCACTGCTGAAAAGCGGAGAGGGAACAAAGGAGGCTTACCGGGAATATCAGTTGGCATTGCGCAGCTTCAACCAGCAGCTCACGCTCTTGGGGGAGGTATTGGGACTGAACGATAAACTGAGTTCATACACCGCCCGCCATACATGGGCTACAACAGCCTATTATTGCGAAATTCATCCGGGTATTATCTCCGAAGCTATGGGGCACTCGTCCATCAAGGTGACCGAGACTTATCTAAAACCTTTCCGTAATAAGAAAATTGATGAGGCTAATAATCAGATTATTGATTTTGTAAAACATTCAATAGCTGGAGTAGTAGCTTGAAAATGAATCTGTTACTTTCTAGGTAACGGAGCTAAATAGCGTTGCAAAGATGGATATATTTTGGAAAACATGCAAACAAAAAAGATATTTTTTCTGATAAACTACTAAAAAAAGAGAAATAATACGATAAAACAACGGATTTCTTTCTATTAGGGACCTGTTAACCTCTGATCAAGATACAAAGAATTTCCTCCCCTCTGCCGCATGTCTGAAGCAGGGGTAAATATGTTTCACTGTAAAATAGTCTGGTTTTTCATATAGATAGCTCCACAGGAGTCAGGACAAAGGTTTACCCGTTACCTAGAAAGTAACGGGTAAAGGCTGTTTGGCCTGTATGCTTCATAGTGTATTATATAAGGGAAATAAAGGTTGAATGAATTAAGAAAAGGAGGTCGCACGAGAAATGAACGGAACAACACATGGGATTTAAAATCAAAAGTGAGAAATTATATTTTTATTATTTTTTTAATTTATAAATTAAAAGTTTTTTATTATGAACAAAAAGTTTTTAAATGCTGTCCTGTTTGGAGCGCTGATAGCGTCCTCGGCAGGTACATTTACTTCTTGTAAAGACTACGATGACGACATCAAGAGTCTGCAGGAACAAATTGACAAAAGCGGAAGCACCGTTGGCGATCTTCAGACTCAGCTGACAACGCTGAAGAGTGCTGCAGAAGCTGCACAGGCTGCTGCTGATGCTGCAAAGACAGCCGCTGCAGAAGCTAAGACTGCCGCAGAAGCTGCAAAGACTGCCGGTGATCAGGCTGCTGCCGATGCTGCTACAGCGAAAGCGCTGGCAGAAGAAGCGAAAGCTGCCGCTGCGCAAGCAAAAGCAGATGCGATAGCGGAAGCCGCAACACAGGTTGAAGCATTGAGAAATTCAATGCAGGCTGCTATTGACAACAAACTGGATGTGACAGTACACGAAGCTGCTGTAAAAGCACTCGGTGCTCAGATTGAAGGTATCGAAACAGGTTTGAGCAATCTTGCCAACGGAGCAGTGAAAGAAAATACCGAAGCGATCAAAAATGCTCAGGATGCTATCGAAACGTTGATTACAGCAGATAAAGACTTGCAGACTCAGCTCGACGCTTTGAAACTTTATGCAGAAGGTGTAAAAGATATAGCTGACGCTAACAAGGAAGATATCGCGGCAGCGCAGAAAGCTATCGAAGCTGCACAGGATGAGATTAAGAAACTTTGGGATGAAATCAACGGTGAAGGCGGTCTGAAAGCTTTGATCGGTGAGAATAAATCTGCCATTGAAGCGCTGAAGAACTCTACAGCTCAGGATATTGCTGACCTCGAAGATAAGATCAACGATGAGCTGGATGCTATCAAATCGGATATCTCAGGTATTCAGGGTGACATCAGAACCATCAACAGCCAGATTATTACTATCAACGCTGACTTGGTGAGCCTGCACACTTTAATGACTTGCCGTCTGACAAGCATCACGTTTGCTCCCGACTATATCGTAGACGGTGTGGAAGCGATCAAGTTCAACTCATTGAAATATGCTCCGATGGGAAGCGGTGAAAATGCTGCTATTCCTACGAATTATAGTATTTCTACAGCTGCTTTGGCAACTGCAAGCTACCACTTCAACCCGGCTAGCTTCAAGTTGGGCAATGCTGACTATAGCTACTTGGATCGTAGCGCTACAGTGATCAACACTCGCGCGGCTGCCAGCCAGTGGGTTCAGATCAGCGGTACTCCGGTTGCTAACGCTGCAACGGGAACAGTGGACTTCAAACTGCTTCGTCTTAACGTCCATTCTACTCAGCCGGCAGAAGATAAAGTAAACATGGTTGCTTTGCAGGCTACTCTGAAGGGTGATGCTGTAGACAAAGACGAGACTAACGTAGTGGTTACTTCTCCGTATGTATCTATCTATGATGACGTACTGGCTGCACCGGACGTTCGCATCTCTGACAAAGCTACTTTAGTTTCAGGTGCTGACGGTGCTCATTATGCAACTACTTTCACTGCTTGTAAGTCAGAAGCTGTTCGCTATACAACTCCTTACGATCAAGTATTCAACCTGAAAGACCTGGTGGCTACTTGCTTCGGTAACGGTAATCACAAAGAATTCCCGATCGAAGACTATAAGTTGTCATATAAGTTCTCTGTAGCTTCTTCTGATTACAACATCACTGAAGGTGAAACTTCAACCAACCAGCAGAAATGGGTGGTATGTAACGACGCTGCGGCAGGTTTGTACCAGGCAGAAGGCTTCAATAAAGAAGCGATCGGTCGTACTCCTATCCTAAAAGTGGAATTGGTAGACGAAGCAGGCAATGTAGTACGTCGCGGATTCGTGAAGATCGAATTTGGTGTGACGAAGCAAGATGACCTCGTAGTAGGTGACAAGGCTTATGACTTGGTAGCTAAATGTACTGAAACAGCTGCTGAATACACTATCACAGAGCAATTCATCCGTGAAAATGTTTACCGCGTTATTACTAACGGTAAGGAAACAAGCATGAGCCACGAAGAATTCTGGAACTTGTATGATGCTTCCGGTGCTGTTGCTGTAGTGAAGAAGAACAACCTGGCACACACTATGACTCTGCCGAGAATCGTTGACGGTGATACTTCAGTAGGTACTGCTACGAAGAAGATCGTATGGTCATTTAATCATGGTGAACTGGGTAAGATCGGTGCCGGTGGTTCTCAATTTGTTGCAACTGTAACAGTGAAGAACAAGCTGACTTCTTCTGAATATCCTGCAAGCATCACATTCAAGTTCACTGTAAACGTGAAGTTGCCTGAACTTACTTTGGATGCTACTGAAAATGATATTTACTGGACGAAAGATGGTGATGAGTACAAGTACTTCAATGTAAATGTGAGTGTACCTAACTCAGTTGCTTCTCCTGCAAGTGATTGTCAGTTCAGAAGAGCATTGACAGAAGCTTACTCTGCTTACACTGTGAAAGGACTTCCGGGTTGCGAATCTGCTCGTTACAAAGTAATCAAGACTTACTCTAACGGTAACTTGACTTCTCCTGTAATGTCTGGTGTTCAGATCGACGGTAACTATATCACCCTGGATAAGAGCAATGCTGCTGTGAAGGCTGCGTTGAACAGCGCAAACGGTCTGCAAGCTGTCGTTGCACACATCTACACGATGAGCAATGGCGACGAAGTGACTGTTAACGAATTTATGGTTGACTTTATCCGTCCTGTTAACTTGAACATGCCGAGCGGTATTGCAGTAATAGACGCTAAGACTGGCGGTGATGTTGCTGACTTCCAATGGAATGGTCTGTTGACTGACTGGAGAAACGAAGCAATTGTAAAAGATAGCTGGTCATGGGTTGAAAATGTTCATTCTTACTGGAAGAGAGTTTGTACTCCTGAATTCGAATATGTTCAAGGTCACGAAGAAATGGTTACACCGGCTCAGTTGGATGTAGAATATGGTACGATTAAGTTTACTACCACTACTGTGACTACTATGTATACAGGTAAGGCTACTTATAGATACTATAACAGATTGGGTGGATCTACTAAGAAGACTTACACAACTGAAGAGTTCTTGACTCAGGCAGAAGTTGACGCTTCTCTTGAAGCACAGAAATTAGCTGGATGGCCGTTGATATATCCACATGTTGAATTAGATGGCGATATTATATATACGGAAGTTTCTAAACCTGCAAGCACTACTATTGAGTACGACTATGTGAAGAGTATCAACTATGTACCGGCAACTTACAAGTGGGTTGAAGGTAACTGGACAATGGTTCCTCACAGACACACTGAAAAGCCTGCATTCGAAGGAACATCTTACGGACAGATCTCAGGATGTTGGGAATGGACGAAGAAAGAGTGGGGCAGACCGGATTGGAATCCTGGACAATACTGGTTCTTCTATGGTCCGTTCGGCGATGTAACACTGGATTTGAACAAAGTAACTACAAGCTTGGAATACAACGGTAACAAGTTGCCTGATGGCGCTACTTTGGTTCAGACTGGTAACACTGTGAAGTATGTGAATGTTAGCTCACCGGTTGGATATACTTATCAGATATTCATTCCTGCTACAGTAAATTACGGCTGGGGAACTACTTCTTCTACATTGACTATTACAGTTAATCCGAATAACTAAGAATCGCAAATGTCAATGAATTCTTAGACATTCAACAACAAAAGGGTGCTCTAATCAGAAAAGGGCACCCTTTTCACCATAACAAGTACATTCTGCATACTCTGTGATAAGACATAAAATATATAAAATTATGAGAATAAGAAATTTATTAATAGCCATACTTACTGTCAGCAGCACAGTAGCATTCGCTCAGGAACAGCGACAAATCAAGGAAGAAGGCAAGACTGTGTTCAAACCTCATTGGTTTATGCAAGTACAGGCAGGAGCTGCTCACACAGTAGGCGAAGCCGATTTTACAGATCTGATCTCTCCGGCAGCAGCTGTCAATGTAGGGTATAAGTTTGCACCTGCATTTGGAGCCCGTTTAGGCGTAAGCGGTTGGCAGGCAAAGGCAGGATGGGTCACTCCTTCTCAAACCTATCAGTACAAATATCTGCAAGGCAATCTGGACCTTATGGCAGACCTCAGTACTTTATTTTGTGGTTTTAATCCGAAACGTGTATTCAATGGATATATTTTTGGCGGCGTAGGATTGAATCATGCTTTCGACAACGACGAAGCAAACGCACTGGACACAAGATCTCACGAACTGGAGTATCTGTGGCAAGACAAACAAAACCTTGTAGCCGGACGTATGGGACTGGGATGTGATCTGCGCCTCAATGACCGGCTGGCTATCAATATTGAAGGAAACGCAAATGTACTGTCCGACAAATTCAACTCGAAAAAGGCAGGCAACTGTGACTGGCAATTTAACGTATTAGTGGGCCTGAACATCAAATTAGGAAAAAGCTATAAGAAAACAGCTCCGGTATATTATGAACCGGAACCAATAGTAGAACAACCTAAACCACAACCTGTCGTGAAACAGCCCGAACCGGAACCTGTGGCAGTGGTAGTGGAACCTATGAAACAGAATATATTCTTTGCTCTGAACTCCGCACTTCTCCAGAAAGACCAGCAATCGAAGATCGATGCAATGGTGGCATACATGGAAAAGTATCCGGCAAGCAAAGTTGCCATAACCGGATATGCCGACAAAGAAACCGGTAATCCGAGAATCAATATGACTTTATCAGAAAAACGTGCGAAGATTGTTGCCGATGCCTTGAAAGACAAAGGAATAGCGCCGGACAGAATCGTTACGGATTTTAAAGGAGATACAGTACAGCCTTTCCGGGTGCCTGAAGAAAACCGGGTAAGTGTCTGTATTGCAGAATAATATTTTCCCACTTCTCATGCGGGTATATACCCCATTCCTCTATTCTATTAATAAAAGTATGAGGGACCTGCATGGGAGGTAAAAGAGGAAGCCCGTGCTTGTGAAAGCCCGGACTTCTGCAATGAACCCTTTCTTCACTTGTTAGTGAAGATAACCCCACAGGGAACAGATGGAAAGCAATGCTTGTGAAAGTCTTCTTTCCCGATATCTGTTCCTTACAGAGGATGCCCCTCACATTTTTCCCACGGGCATCCTCTTTTTTTATATATAGACTGATTTTATTATAAAGTCTGATTGTTTTGTTTATAGAGAACAAAATACGAGTGATTTGGTTCGTTATCAACCGGCATTCCGATTTAAATCGTATATTTGCGTCTGTAATCAGATTGGGTCCATGAACGAAAATGTCCTCACTAAACTAAAGATACTTGCAGAATCGGCCAAGTACGATGTATCCTGTGCATCCAGCGGTACAGTGCGCTCCAACAAACCGGGCATGCTGGGCAATACCGTAGGTGGTTGGGGAATCTGTCACAGCTTTGCCGAAGACGGACGGTGCATCTCCTTGCTCAAAGTCATGCTGACCAATTATTGTATTTACGACTGTGCCTACTGTATCAACCGGCGCAGTAATGATCTGCCTCGCGCCACGTTATCCGTCTCCGAACTAGTAGAGCTGACGATTGAATTCTACCGGCGCAATTATATCGAAGGCTTGTTTCTTAGTTCCGGTGTGGTCCGTAGTCCGGATTATACGATGGAGCGGCTTGTGCGTGTGGCGAAAGATTTGCGTCAGGTGCATCGCTTTAACGGATATATTCATCTGAAAAGCATTCCCGGAGCAAGCCGGGAACTGGTGAATGAAGCCGGGCTGTATGCCGACCGCCTTAGTGTCAACGTAGAAATCCCGAAAGAAGAGAACCTCAAACTGCTGGCTCCCGAAAAAGATCATAAGAGCGTTTTCGCTCCGATGAAGTATATCCAACAAGGTGTGCTGGAAAGTAAGGAAGAACGGCAGAAGTTCCGTCATGCTCCCCGTTTTGCGCCTGCGGGACAGAGCACGCAGATGATTGTAGGGGCTACCTCCGAGTCGGATAAAGATATCCTTTACCTTTCGTCGGCACTCTATGGGCGACCGACGATGAAGCGTGTTTATTATTCCGGATACGTCTCCGTGAATACGTACGATACACGTCTGCCTGCACTGAAACAACCGCCTTTGGTACGTGAGAACCGTCTTTATCAGGCGGACTGGCTGCTACGTTTCTATCAGTTTAAAGTGGATGAAATCGTAGATGACGCATATCCTGATCTAGATCTGGAGATAGACCCGAAGCTCTCATGGGCTTTGCGTCATCCGGAACAGTTTCCTGTCGATATCAATAAGGCGGATTATGAGATGTTGCTTCGTGTGCCGGGCATCGGGGTGAAGTCGGCTAAGTTGATTGTGGCATCCCGTCGTTTTTCCCGTCTAGGTTTTTATGAATTGAAGAAGATAGGCGTAGTGATGAAAAAAGCGCAGTACTTCATTACATGCAGAGAATTGCCTTTGCAGATGCAGACGGTGAATGAGCTTTCTCCGCAGCGGGTACGCAGTCTGCTGCTTCCGAAGCCTAAGAAGAAGGTGGACGACCGCCAGTTGGTACTGGATTTTGGGGAATAAATGGAGTTTCAGATGTTGTAAACCGCAAGATAATGAACGTCTATATCTACGATAAAACTTTTGATGGTCTGCTGACTGCTGTCTTCGACGCTTATTTTCGTAAGACCTTTCCCGATTTCCTGTTGTCGGAAGGGGATGCTTTGCCTTTGTTTTATGATGAATTGCATACGGTGGTCACCGATGAAGAGAAAGCCGCCCGCGTGTGGCGTGGCTTGCAGAAGAAAGTCTCTTCTTCCGCGCTTGGCTGCCTCACCCAGTGTTGGTTGTCGGAATTGCCCGATATAGGGATAGTTATCTTCCGTTATATTCGTAAGGCGATCGACGCTCCCCGTTCTATCGAGACTAACTTCGGCGATCCGGATGTGCTTCTGCTTGCCCAGATATGGAAGAAGGTGGATGGTGAACGGATGCATCTGATGCAGTTCGTGCGTTTTCAGAAAGCGGCGGACGGTACTTTCTTTGCTGCCTTCGAACCGCAGTATAATGCCTTACCACTTACTGTCCAACATTTCAAAGATCGTTTTGCCGATCAGAAGTGGATTATCTATGATATGAAGCGGCGTTATGGCTTTTACTATGATTTGCAGGAAGTGACTACGATCTCTTTTGATGACGACAGCCGGGAAGCTCATCTGATTACGGGTATGCTGGACGAGAGCTTGATGGATGAAAATGAGAAGATCTTTCAGAAGCTCTGGAAAACGTATTTCAAGGCTATCTGCATTAAAGAACGCATGAATCCGAGGAAGCATAGAAAGGATATGCCTGTCCGCTACTGGAAGTATCTGACGGAGAAGCAGAAGTAGGCTTATTCTATCCGCTGCACCGTCACATCCGGAAATTTCTGCATCAACGAAAGTAAATGTCCCTCATCATTGTTCCGTTTCGATTTGATGACCATTGTGACTTGATAAGCTTCCATTTCACCCGAATGCTGTGTTTCCATTTCGTAAGAGACAATCATATAATCTTTTGAATTAAATCTGTCCGCTATCTGTTTCAAAGTATCTTTGTTGTTAGTAGAGAAGGAGATCATCGAACTTTTCATGCCTACACTCTTGAAGATGTAACTGAGTAATTCCAGGCCGATCAGAGTCAGTACGGTAGTAGCTATGCCGATGGTGTACATTCCCGCGCCGACTGCCAGACCGATGCCGGCTGTAGCCCATATACCGGCGGCTGTGGTTAGTCCGCGGACGATTTGTTTCTGTAGGATAATGGTTCCTGCACCGATGAATCCGATGCCGCTGACTACTTGTGCCGCTACACGGCTGGGGTCGAGCGTCACACTGTTTTCTTTGATGATCTCTTGAAATCCGTATTGCGAAACGATCATGATCAGGGCACTTCCCAATGATACGAGGAAGTGAGTGCGGTATCCGGCTTCTTTGGCGCGATATTCACGGTCCAGTCCGATGATGGCTCCCAGTATTCCTGCCACCAGTAATCTTAACATAAAATCAACGTTCAACATCATAGGTTCAGTCTCCTTTCTTTTCTTTGTTTGTTTCTTCTGTTTTTTTCTTTAAAAACGGTTAGTTCTATAAATATACAATTCTTTTCTCTTTTTGTGCTATTAATTTAGTAATATTTGAATGTAGCATCTGCATTTTATCGTATATTCGCAAACAAAACCATGCATTGCGCCAAAGATTGAATAAGAAATGAAGAAAAGGATATTTTACATCATTAGTTTTTTGGTAATATTTTGTATAGAGGTATTCATAGCGTTGTATATACGTGATAGTTTCATACGTCCTTATATGGGAGATGCTTTGGTCGTGGTGCTGGTATATAGTTTCGTACGTATATTTATCCCGACAGGGGTTCCCCGTCTGTCGTTTTACGTTTTCCTGTTCGCTTGTTTTGTCGAAGTACTGCAATATTTTCAGTTAGTGGAAACTTTGGGAATCACCAACCGTGCATTAAGAATCATTCTGGGCTCCACGTTCGATTGGAAAGATATTGTCTGCTATGGAGCAGGATGTATCTTTATCTTTCTGTTTGAGCAAATATTCAGACGACGTTAATTGGAATAACTGATTCTCTTGTTTGGCGATTGCTTATTGTACGCTCTCTTTATTTTCGTTTTCTGAAGTCGGATTCAGATCGTGTCCGCAATACTTGCAGAACTGCGCATTGTCTTCATGCCCTGACCGATGGCAGTTCGGACATTCTTTGTCTCTTCTCCGTTTATATTCCTTCATCATGGAGGCGGACACAATACCGGTAGGTACCGCAATGATAGTGTAACCGATCAGCATGACGCAAGCCGAAAGAAATTTTCCCAGTCCGGTGACAGGAGTTATATCTCCGTATCCTACGGTGGTCATTGTGACAATAGCCCAGTAGATACTGTTCGGAATGTTGTTGAACTGAGAATTGGGCAAAGTTCCTTCGATCATATACATTAACGTCCCGATGGAAGTAACCAAAATCACAACAAAAAGAAAGAAGACCGCAATCTTTTTACTACTTTCCCGAAGTGCGGTGAGCAGTCGTTCGCCTTCATTCAAGAAATTGAATAGCTTAAAGACACGGAATACCCGTATCAATCGAAATGCACGGATGATAAGCAGATAGCGTGCTCCCGGAAAGATCAAACCGATGTAAAGCGGCAAGGTAGCCAACAGGTCAACAATGCCGAAGAAACTGAATATGTATTTCTTCGGGCGTGGAGAGCAATATATTCGTGTCAGATACTCAAAGGTAAAGAAAGCAGTGAAAAGGTACTCCATTATGACAAATGGGGTAGTCAGATAGGAGGGGAGCCCTTTCAGGCTTTCTATAATGACTAATAATACACTGGCAAGGATACAGCCGATAAGAACCACATCAAACAGCTTTCCCGAAGGAGTGTCTGACTCGAAGATGATGACGTACAGCTTATGTTTCAGCTTTTGGTCATTCAGAAAATGATGGATTCTTTCTTTTAGTTTCATGAGAATAATCAGTTAACAGGCCAATATCCCAATAACCTGTATTTTACCTATTACTTATTACCTGCTACTTATTACCTATTACATTAATCTATTACCCAATGCTTGTTATATGCAACCGTCTTCTTTGGATCATAGTACATTCCCTCTTGTGTAGGTATCTGGAGAACGTATGTTTTTCCGGTCCTGTTTTTTAGGCTTTGTTCGCGTAGCCAAGGATTCGCGTCCCGAAGTTGGGCGTATGTGATTCCCTGCTGTTTGGCAAAATCGCTTAAGTTGGCAATGGGGGTAGTGACCGTTATCTCTTTGTAGGGGATAGGCGGGTACAAGTGTTCCTTTTTCAGCAGGAATCCATATCGCTGAGGATTCTTGAATATTTCTTTGACTGCCAGCAGGCGGAACATATAGCGGGAAGTCTCTTCTACCAGCCATAAGTCCATTGCGTGGCTGGCAAGTTGCTGGTCCAGTTGAGAGGAAATTCGTCCTTGTCCGGCATTATAGGCGGCAGATACAGCCATCCAGTCACCGTATTTGGCATAAGCCTGCTTGAAATATTTGCAGGCGGCTACCGTTGCCTTTTCGATGTGATAACGTTCGTCTACGTTCTCATTTACTTCCAGTCCGAATTCGCGTCCGGTAGCAGGCATGAATTGCCATAATCCGGCTGCACCGGCCGGAGAGCGGGCTATGTTGTTGAGATTACTTTCGATGACCATCAGATATTTGAAATCGTCGGGGATACCGTTCGCTTTCAGAATCGGTTCTATAATCGGGAAGTAACGGTTGGCACGCTTGATAAGCAGCATGGTGGTGGAGTGCATATAGGTGAACGCCATCATCTCCCGATCCATCCGTTCTCGGCGGTCGTAACGGCGGAGGTCGATCGTCTCTCCGTCAAAAGTCACCTGCTCGGGGACGGTAGGTGAGGTGACGCAATAAGGCACTTCCGATTTGGCGGAATGCTGTTCGTCTACATGACTGCTACCGATCAGAATAGGCAGGGTAGCTCCGATGCAGAACACTAATATAAAGGTTAGAATGTAATTGATCTTGGTAAATTTCTTCATTTTCTGTTTTCTTTTAGTCATTTGATTGGTTCTTATTCCAATATCTGGCAACCACGGCAGTAATAGATGCTACCGCCAAGATAATTCTCCTTGACAATGGTTTCTCCGCAACGGGGACAGGCTTTGCCTGCCGTGTCTTTAGAGAGGCAAGCTGTGTACTTGCCGTTCTCTCCAAACAGGTCCGATTCCGTGTTTCGTCCACCCTGCCGGTAGATATCGTTCATGGTCTCCTTTACTTGATAGAACAAATTTTCTTTCTCTTTGTCCGTTAATGCTGCTATTTTTTTCTTCGGATGGATGTGGGCATGATACAGAATGTCCTGTAATACACCGTTTCCCAGTCCCGGAACAGTCTGTTCTGTAGCCAGAAAGGCTTTGGCGGACTTCTTCTGCGCACTTTCATCATTAATCAGTCCGAGGAAATATTCTTTGCTGAAAGCGTCCGACATGACCTGCGGCTTGCTTTTCGCTGTCCGGTAATATTCGGAAAGTACGCCGTTGGCGGCGTCCTTGCTGTAACACATGATTCCTCCATACATGCGCACGGAAGCGATAAGGCAGCTTTCGTCTTCAAAGCCGATCAGGAGTTGATGTTTGGCAGGCAGTTTCGTTCCGGGTGCGTAATACCGGAGATTTACTCCGTCCGTAAGTATCAGCATTTTGTCGCCTATTGTCATCTCTACCATGCCTCCTTGTGAACGTGCGTGGTCTATTGACTTTCCGGTCAGCCATTCGGCATACTCGTCGGGACTTCCGGAAAACCAAGCGAATTTGTGAGGAGTGAACAGGGTGAATACATTTGTGATTCGTTTTCCCTTGACAGTCTTGTTCAGTTGCTCGCATAGATAGAGCGCTTCGGGTGCCTCAATCATGTTCTTTCTTTTTTATGGTTCTATAAATGTTCTCTTGCAAAGATAATGCTTATTAATCAGAATAGCCCTAATTCGGCAGAACAAAATACATCCGTTTACCGGAGTGTCACTTTCTTCTGAGATGTTGAGAGACGTTATCCGGCATGCTAATACTGCGCCTTGCTTTTACACACTTGTGCCAACAGCTTGTCACACTTGTGCCAAAGGCTTGGCACGGCTGTGCCACCGCATTGGCACAACTGTGCCACAATGTTGGCACAAGCATACCTCCGTAGGGGGCAGAGTTTATCAATATATATAACAACTGCAATGAAATAGTTTATTTTACTTTTTTCAAAGAACCTTTTCTGCTTTTGATACGTTTCTCTAGTATAGTTAAAAAAACGAAGAATCAAGATGAATATAGCAATGACCGGAGCCACCGGATATATAGGCAAACATCTTTCTAACTATCTGACCGAAAAGGGTGGACATCGGATCATTCCTTTGGGAAGAGCGATGTTTCGGGAAGGTATGTCCGGACTTTTGGTTCAGACGCTGACGCATTGCGATGTCATTATAAATCTGGCAGGCGCTCCTATCAATCAGCGCTGGACGCCGGAACATAAACAAGAGCTTTTCAATAGCCGGATAACGGTAACACACCGCATTATCCGTGCCTTGAATGCAGTCAAAACCAAACCGAAACTTATGATTTCGGCCTCTGCTGTAGGATATTACCCCTCTTTGGTGGAATCGGACGAGTATACACAGACTCGTGGCGATGGTTTTCTGTCCGATCTTTGTTATGCGTGGGAGAAGGAAGCGAAGCGTTGTCCGCAACCGACCAGGCTTGTCATTACCCGTTTCGGTGTAGTGCTTTCTCCCGATGGGGGAGCGATGCAACAGATGCTTCGCCCGCTACGCGCAACAAAGGTTGCCGCCGTCATAGGGCCGGGTACGCAACCTTTTCCGTGGATAGATATTCGTGACCTTTGTCGTGCCATGGCCTTCTTTATTGAAAATGAAGAGTTGAGAGGTGTTTTCAATTTGGTTGCTCCTCAAGCAGTTTCACAGTCCACGTTTACACGTGCGATGGGAAAGGCGTATCATGCGTGGACAACTTTGATTGTTCCGCAAACGGTCTTTCGTTTGCTCTACGGTGAAGCCGCCTCTTTTCTGACAGCCGGACAGAGTGTGCGTCCTACACGTTTGCTGGAAGCCGGATTCCATTTTTCCGTTCCTACCATAGAGAAGTTGTTTGAGGAGACAGATCACAGTACGGTAGATCGGCTTGATCTGAAACGCTATATGGGGCTTTGGTACGAGATAGCCCGTTATGATCATCGTTTCGAACGTGGGCTTATGGAAGTGACCGCTACTTATACCCTCCGTTCCGATGGAACAATTCGTGTTGAGAATCGGGGATATAAACGCAATTCACCTTACGATATTTGTAAAACAGCTACTGGACACGCCAAGATTCCCGACCCTGCACAGCCCGGTAAACTGAAAGTCTCTTTTTTCTTGAATTTCTATTCCGATTATTATGTGATGGAATTGGATCAGGAGAATTACAATTATGCTCTTATAGGCAGCAGTACCGATAAATATCTCTGGATATTGAGTCGGACGCCCCAACTGCCGGAAGATATAAAAAAGAAATTAGTAACTGCCGCCGAACGTCGTGGCTATGATACGAATCGGTTACAATGGATTGAACAACTTTAAAATAAACATTATGGATTACAAAATTACTCATCAGCCCGAACAGAAACTGTTCAAGACGGAAGTCGACGGTCGTACCGCATTTGTAGAATATCGCCTGTTAGGTGATTATCTTGATATTATTCACACGATTGTCCCTAAACCGATAGAAGGACGCGGAATTGCTGCCGCACTGGTGAAAGCTGCTTACGACTTTGCACTCGCCAACGGGATGAAACCGAAAGCTACCTGCTCCTATGCAGTGAGGTGGCTTGAACGCCATCCGGAAATGAATGCGGATAGTTGAATAAATAGGGGCTGACCTAAAAGCACGAAAAGTCATTTTCTCTTTGCTGTAATGGATATTTGTGACAAAGATACGTTTGGAAGAAGAACTTTCGGGTCAGTCCCTTTTTAGCCTATTGTTTCCATCTCTTTAGTTGAGGGAAGAACTCTTTCATCGTTGCCCGCGCCTCTTCTATAGTGTACTTTACTTCCGAATCCTTATTAAACTCCTCAAGGTAGTTCAGGTTGAGCTCAATCATTTCATCCATTGTGCATTCTTTGGTAAAATGCCCGTCTGCATAGCAATACTGGCAATACTCTTCATTCTTGCTGCCGTCTGCTTCTGTTCCGAATGTCGTTTCATCAATTGGCATAGCACAACACTGACAAATTTTCTGTTCCATTTTTTATTGATTTTAAGTGAGTAAAAGCATGATAAATAATTCTCTTTTATCTGTTTACAAATATAGTTACTTTCAATAAGTTCTCAGTTATCCGATCTTGCTATTTTGTTTTTACCGGCAAACGTTTCCATATCCATCGGGGAATCATTCGCCAGAAGAATACGAGAATACGATAACGTCCGTCAATGATAGCTACCCGCTGTTTCCGATGAAGTGCGCGTACAATGTCGCGGCCTACCTGGTCGGTTTTCATCAGCATAGGATAATGCTTTCCGTCATTCAGCAAGTCAGTGGCTACAAATCCCGGACGAATATCGGTAAAGTGAATGTTTAACTTTTGCAGGTGGGCGAGTTGTTCAAGAGCATCGATGTATGTATTCTGAAAGCGCTTCGTTGCAGAATAGGCAGGGGCAACTCCCAGACCTTTAGTTCCGGCAATCGAACTGATGACAGCCAGGTGTCCGCCTCCATTGTTCTTAAAATAGGAAAAAGCGGTATCCACCATTCGTGTGAAGCCTTCGACATTGGTACGTGCGGTATTCAGCTCGATTTCCATCTTCAAATCCATATTTTGGAAACCGATGCCGGAACTGAGCAGAAATAAATCCATACCGCCCAATTGATGGATAAGCGCATCCAGCTTTCCGGCACTGTCTTCCTGAGTGACGTCCAGTGATTGAATTTTTATCTGTTCCGGTGCGATTTGCCGGAAATCTTCGAGAGCTGACTGGCGTCTGCCCGCTATGCCGATCTGCCATCCTTCGGACAGGAGGCGTTGGGCAACTTCCTTTCCGATACCGGAGGTGGCGCCTATGATAATGGCTCGTTTCATCTTTTTGGAACAAAGATAGTCAAATCTTTCTATTTTGAAAGGAGAACTTTCCATTTTGAAAGCCATCCTTTTCGTTTTGACAGGAAACCTTTTCATTTTGGTAGGGTAGGAGTCTTCTCGTTTTTCAAAGCAGAAATAGTATGTTGCTGATAAATAGCAGCTTAAAAAAAATACGGCTGTTTTGGCATACTATTAGCTATGGGATTCGTGCAGAGTAATTCATGAGTTATGGAAGAGTATATATCAGACAATAGTGTGTATGCGCGTGCTAAAAGCAACAGCATGATCAATCCGAAAATGATAGGACGGGTGCTTGGGACGTTGCTTTTTATTGAGTTGGGAATGTTCCTTTTGTGTGCTGGTATTTCGTTGGGGTACGGAGAGGATGATTATAAGTATTTTCTTTATACGTGTGTGATTAATGCCGTAGCAGGAGGATTATTATTGCTTTACGGACGGGGAGCGGAGAATAAGATGAGCCGCCGGGACGGATATTGTGTCGTCACTCTTTCATGGATATTCTTTACCGTTTTCGGGATGCTTCCTTTTTATTTCAGCGGGAGCATTGATACCATCACCAATGCTTTCTTCGAAACGATGTCCGGATTCACTACCACAGGAGCTACGATACTCGATGATATCGAGTCCCTTTCACATGGGATGCTGTTTTGGCGAAGCCTGACGCAGTGGATTGGTGGACTGGGGATTGTCTTTTTTACGATTGCCATTCTCCCGATCTTTACCACAGGCGGCGTACAGCTCTTTTCTGCCGAGACTACCGGAGTGACTCATGACCGCACGCATCCCAAAATCAATGTAATGGCGAAATGGCTGTGGACTGTTTATCTGATATTGACCGTTTCGGAGACGATCCTGCTGATGTTTGGCGGAATGGATTTATTTGATGCCATTTGTCAATCATTTGCTACTACGGCGACAGGAGGATATTCTACCAAACAAAACAGTATTTCTTACTGGAATTCTCCGTATATCGAGTATGTTGTCGCTATCTTTATGATTATCTCCAGTATTAACTTTTCCTTATTCCTGATGTGTCTGAAAGGAAAAGTCGGCCGCTTGTTTAAAGATGAAGAAACGCATTGGTTTCTGGGCTCTGTCGGGATATTGACATTGCTTATCACTTTGGCACTCGTATTTCAGAACAACTATGGATGGGAGCTGGCTTTTCGTAAATCATTGTTTCAGGTAGCTACGGTGCATACATCCTGCGGCTTTGCGACGGATGACTATAATTTGTGGCCTCCTTTCACATGGCTGTTGCTGTTTATAGCGATGCTTTCGGGAGGTTGCACGGGATCTACCAGCGGAGGTATCAAGAATATGCGGTTACTGATTGTGGCGCGGACCATCCGGAATGAATTCAAACATCTGCTTCATCCGAATGCGGTGCTTCCGGTACGGGTTAACAAACAAACCGTATCTTCTTCCATCGTAACGACTGTATTACTGTTCTTTGCTTTTTATCTGGTGATTATTCTGATCGGCTGGACGATTCTTTTATTTTTAGGAGTCGGTTTCTCCGAATCGGTCAGTACGGTAATCTCCAGTATCGGTAACGTGGGACCGGGATTGGGTAGTTGCGGTCCCGCATACTCGTGGAATTCTTTGCCGGACTTGGCAAAATGGGTTCTTTCTTTTCTGATGTTGATAGGTAGACTGGAACTTTTCAGTGTTCTGTTACTCTTTTATCCGGGATTCTGGAAAAACCGTTAAGACTATTTTGCCGGTATAGCTTTGCCGCTCAGGAGAATAAATGGCGTATCGCCTCTAAAGGGGCATAGAATAACATTCTGGGACCGGAGAACCGCATAACCTCTCGCATCCGTTTGCGCATGGCAGGCTTATAACAATGTACGGGACACTTCTTGCACGAGCTTTTTTTCTCTCCGAACGGACAATGGTCAAGACGGGCATGTGCGTAGCGGAGCAACTCTTCGCACTTCGGACAAAGGGTTGCATTCTTCTCTTTTTTCCGGCAATAGAGACGGATCATGATCTCTACTGTTCTCTTTTCCTGAGTGATACGCGGTTTTTTATCTGTTTCCATTTGTTTTCTTTTCGCTTTGGAGGCTGGCTTCACTTCGGCAAAGATAATAAACTGATCGTATATTCTGCAAAGAACTTCCGCTGGAATGATTGCCGTTGCTGGAAACTATGCGTATCTTTGCGGCATGAGAAAGTTATTATGTCCGCAATGCAAGATTGCTGCCCTATATGTGGTGAATGACCGTAAAGAGTGTCTTTTGGTCTATGTACTCGAAAATGGAGAAGTTGTGCCTAAAGATCCGGCAGCTTCCACCGATGGATTTGATTTGACGGAAGTTTATTGTCTGGGTTGTTCCTGGCATGGTTCGCCGAAAAGACTGGTGAAGAGATAGACAGTTGCCGGCACTTTGTCTTTTTTTGATTTATGTCAATAAAAAGAGGGTGCGGGATTAGAATCTTTCAACCGGATTTTTCTGTATCTTTGCAGCCAATTTTTAGGACATAGACGTATGGCAACTTCTAAAGAGATGACGGCGGGGCCGGCATTACCTCTGATTTTTAATTTCACTCTGCCGCTTTTGTTCGGCAATCTGTTGCAGCAAACGTATTCGCTTGTTGATGCTGCAATTGTAGGAAAGTTTTTGGGTATTAATGCGTTAGCCTCTGTCGGGGCTAGTACATCCGTTGTGTTTCTTATTCTGGGTTTCTGCAACGGATGTTGTGGAGGATTCGGTATCCCCGTGGCACAGAAGTTTGGGGCGAGGGATTATAGTACGATGCGCAGTTACGTTTCCGTCAGTCTGCAACTTGCTGTTGTGATGTCTGTGGTCATAGCCATCTTTACCAGTATTTATTGTGCGGATATCCTGAAGATGATGCGTACACCGGAGAATATCTTTGAAGGAGCGTATGCTTATCTGCTTGTTACTTTCATCGGGATACCTTGTACTTTCTTTTATAATCTGTTGTCGAGCATTATCCGTGCTTTGGGAGATAGTAAGACACCTTTCTATTTCTTGGTACTGGCTACGGTGCTCAATATTATTCTCGATTTATTCTGTATATTGGTACTGGGCTGGGGAGTGATGGGAGCTGCCATTGCTACTGTCTTTTCGCAGGGAGTTTCCGCTTTTCTTTGTTACGTTTATATGTATCGGAAGTTTGACATTCTGCGGGGCACGCCGAAAGAACGGAAGTATCAGTCGAAGCTGGCGAAGACGTTGCTTTCCATTGGCGTTCCTATGGGATTGCAGTTCTCCATTACGGCCATTGGCAGTATCATGCTTCAGAGTGCGAATAATGCGTTGGGTACGGCGTGTGTGGCAGCTTTTACTTCTGCGATGCGTATCAAAATGTTTTTCCTTTGTCCGTTGGAGAGTCTGGGTATGGCTATGGCTACCTTTAGCGGTCAGAATTACGGTGCCGGAAAGCCTGAACGTATTTGGTCGGGGATTAAAGCCAGCACGCTGATGATGGTTATCTATACAGCCGTCACTTTCTTGATTCTGATGCTGGGAGCCAAATCTTTTGCCTTGATTTTTGTTGATCCGTCGGAAATTGAGATCTTGGAGAAAACAGAACTTTTCCTGCATATATCAGTCTCTTTCTTCCCGATGCTTGGGTTACTTTGTATCCTGCGTTATACCATTCAGGGGGTGGGATATACTAATCTCGCTATGTTTTCGGGAGTGTCGGAGATGATTGCACGTATTCTCGTCAGTATTTATGCCGTCCCGGCTTTCGGCTTTATCGCTGTTTGTTACGGTGATCCGATGGCATGGATAGCGGCTGATTTGTTTTTGATTCCTGCATTTATTTATGTTTATCGCAGGTTGAAACGTCAGGTGCTGACAAGTGTCGTTGCATAATTGAAGTGTGTGTCAAAAGTCAATATACCCGTAGGGGAGTTTAGTTACTTTTGACACACACTTTATCATAGTTTAGTCTTGTATCGGATACAGCGGGTTACCGCTTTCATCTACATCCGTCCAGTCTTTTACGCTTACGTTACCGAATGATACAGAGTTTTCGTTGATCACTGCACGGAAAAGATATGAATTTCCGGCAGCCAGAATATTGTCCGGCGGGGTAATGGTCGTATTGTAAGTACGTGAGAAACTTTCTCCGTTGACCATCAATTCCATCGTTAAAGCCATCGGGTCGGAACTTTTCAGCGGAAGCATGATATATTGAACCGTGAAATCATTGATTCCCATGTCGGCAGGCTTATCGTAACTGACTTCTGAAGAAATGATCCCTGTTGACAGATCCATGAAAGCTCCCGGTTTCGTGGGAGTAATAGTGGCGGAGAGTACTTTGTTGAGCGTAATATTCTCACCTCCCGTTATGGTTATCACAACCTGAGTGGCTACGTGCTGGTAAGTGATGGGAATGTTGACTTGTGAACTGGTCACATCCTGATGCAGGGCGTGCCACCACAGATAATCCACCCCATTGGATAATGCTTCGGACTTGCCGTTGGTAAAGGTAGGAGCGGGGTTGCTGGAATTACAGGAAACAGCATAAAAACTATAGATATCATTACTGAGATACATTTTATAACTTTGTAGTCCCGTCAACACTCCGGGAGAAGAAGTGATATAGTTGCCTTCACCGACAGGCTCTCCCTCTATCGTATTGGTGGTATTGGAAGGGTAGGCACATAACCAGCTCTGCAATCCTTTTCCCATCGGAGACATGGCACGCGTTATATTTCTTCCTTCTACGGAAGCACTGAAAGTAATAAGTGCATCCTTTTTGTCAGGATTGTCACTGTTGCCCTCTTCTCCGCCATTATTTCCTTCTCCGTTCGGATAGGCAACATCCATATAAATGTTGTTTTTGGAGCAGGCTCCTAGTAGCAGTACCGCCAGTGCGGATACAGCCAGATACTTTGTAATTCGAAACTTAAAATTCATAGTCAGGTTCTTTTTGAAAGTTAGTAATTACTCCTATATACATTTCAAAAAGAATTTAGTTCATATCGGAAGAAACTATTTTTAGAACTCCGCCTCCTTCTGTATACAGATGATATCACCGTAAACGGGATGGCGGAACTCAATATATTCAGCATGGAGATAGAGCCTGTCCGCCTTTTTTCCATAGAGTTCATCGCCCAGAATGGGGCAGTTCAATCCTTGATGATGGGCGGTATGTACCCGTAGTTGGTGGGTACGTCCTGTCAATGGATAAAGGGCGATGCGTATGTACTTATCGGAATCGTTCAGAATCCGGTATTCGGTAACTGCCGGCTTGCCGTATTCTTCACTGACCATTTGCCGGGGGCGGTCGAGCGGATTGAGGCAAAGAGGAAGATTGATGGTTCCTGTTTCTTCGAGTTGCACATTTTGCTTATTTCCGTCCAGCAAGGCTACATACCGCTTCTTGATGCTGCGGTTGATGAACTGTTCCTGTAAGTGTTGATGAACTTCCTTAGTTTTGGCGACAAGTAACAACCCCGAAGTAGCCATATCCAGCCGGTGTACAATCATGGGACCGGTAGCTTCCGGATATTTAGCTTTTACACGATGGTAAACGGAATCCGTCTCCTCTTCCTTTCCGGGAACGGACAACATACCGGATGGTTTATTGACTACCACCAGCCATTCGTCCTCAAAAACAATTTCCAATTCTTCCTTCCTGTGTGCTTGGGGCGAAAGTGGATTCTCGTCTACTTCCAGTCCTTGCAGCATGTGTTTCAGAATCGGTTCGCATTTTCCTTTACACGAGGGGTAATAATAACCGTGATGCCGTACCTCCGTCTTCGGAGAGTTTCCCCACCAGAACTCGGCCATAGCCAATGGTTTCAGTTGGTGAAGGTAGGTATATTGCAGCAATTTGGGCAAGGCACATTCACCTGCTCCGGCAGGGGGGATTTTGTGTACGGTTTGCTCAAAGATAGTACATAAGTCTTTTATTTCTCCTTTCGCATTCAGCATACGGAACTGTTCGAATAACTTTTGCTGCAAGGCTGCCGAACGTTGCTTTCGTTCGTTTTTTAGTTTTTCTATTTCCGTCTCAAAGGTAATAACCTCTTCTTCCAGCGTTTTGATTCGTTCTTTCCATCCCCGTTCCAATCGCTTGAGTTCCGCTTTCTGATATTGGCTTTCACGAATAAGTGCGTCCTGTTCTTCTTCGGACAGGGCAGGGGACGATTGTCGGCGAAGTTCCCTTTCTCTCTTTGCTGTCTTTAATTCCTCTTTTGCTTGAATAAGAGCCAGCCTTGCTTGTTCCGTTTCCCTGTCCAGTTTTTCTTTTAAGTGCAGATAATGAGGATTAACTTCCAATTCACTGATACGGACATTGATAGCCGAAATTTGTTCTTCTTCTATTTTAAAGAATCCCTGTGGTTGCAGCAAATCGTAAACAGGTGGGACAAAATACGGATGCAGATTCTTTCCTGCCAGATTGCCGGAAAAAGCAGCAAGATAACCGATAGAGGAAGATCCTTCTTCCTGAGTTTGTACGATCAGTACTCCGAACATTTTTCCAAGAGCCAATTCCTCTTGCCACTCCTTCTTTGTCGAGATATAGGCTTTGACTTCTTCGGCCGCTAATACACATAGCGGATGAGGAGTATAGTTGAAAGGGTATGTAAACCTTTCCGGTAGTGCAATATGTGAAACCGGATGGTCGAAAAAATGTATCATTGACTCTTATCTGAATATCGTTATTGATTGCAAAAGTAAGGCAAATCCGCGAATTTTGTTCTATATTTGTTCTGTAGTTGGAATAAATATAGAACAATAAGAGGAATAAAATGGAAGACAAACCAAAATTCGCTTTTGTAGGTAACAGCCACATGGCATTCTGGGCACTGAATGTATATTTCCCTCAATGGGAATGTCTGAACTACGGCGCTCCCGGAGAAGGGCTGGCGTATGTCGAGTCATTTCATGAAGATACATCCGACTGCCAGGTAGTGATTCAGTTCGGGAGCAATGACATTTATCAGTTGAATGAAGAAAATACAGACGATTATGTAGAGCGGTATGTGAAAGCTGTTCTTGCGGTTCCAAAGGTTAAAACTTATCTCTTTTGTATTTTTCCCCGTAATGATTATGATGATTACAGTACGGCTGTGAACAAGTTCATTCGCATGCTGAATGAGAAGATAGTTGCAAAACTGACAGGGACAGGCGTCATTTATCTGGATGTTTTTGATCAATTACTGATGAACGGCAGATTAAATCCGGAGCTGACTATTGACGATCTGCATTTGAATGGAAAAGGGTATCGGATATTAAGTACGGCGCTGAAGCAGGCATTCAACGGACAGGAGCATCTATGAAATTTTATGTTAACGCTTTTGTCATGTAAATAGGTGGCATATCATTTATTTTTCCTATTTTTGCCCCATTAATCAATATGTATAACCCCCATAAAACGATGAGACGATGGAAAAAGTTATTATCAACTCGTACGAAGAATTTGAAAAGCTGGTAGGGCAACAAATAGGTGTTTCCGATTATGTGGAACTCTCTCAGGAACGTATTAACCTTTTTGCAGACGCAACACTGGATCATCAGTGGATTCACGTAGACACAGAACGGGCAAAAGTAGACAGTCCGTATCATAGCACGATTGCTCACGGTTATCTGACGCTTTCCATGCTTCCTTACCTGTGGAATCAGATTATTCAGGTGAACAATCTGAAAATGATGATCAACTACGGGATGGATAAGATGAAATTCGGTCAGGCTGTTTTGTCCGGACAGAGCATTCGTCTGGTGACTACTCTGCATTCATTGACCAATCTGCGCGGTGTGGCAAAAGCTGAAATCAAGTTTGCAATTGAGATTAAGGATCAGTCGAAGAAAGCCCTTGAAGGGATTGCTGTGTTCCTGTATTATTTTAATTGAGTAATGACGAAAAGATAAGATAAGGCTGTTTCCTCGCGGGAAGCGGCCTTTTGTTTTATTTATTGGATGCAAGATATGTAAATACACGGAAATCGGTTAAAATATCAAAATAATAAGAGGTTTGTCCTCATTGTGGCATCCATAAGCGCCGCAGAGTGTTTTACGTATTATATATGTATTCAAATAATCATGAAGCAATTAAAAAGTGAGCGTTATGTCTTTAAGTAGTCTTTTAATCATATTTTCATCTTCTTTTATGGCATTGTTTCCGGTGATCAATCCTTTAGGAAACGGTTTTGTCGTCAATGGATTCTTTGCAAACCTTGATCCTTCACAACGAAAAACGGCTATTCAGAAACTAACCATTAACTTTATAATGATCGGTGTAGGCACTTTGCTGATAGGTCATTTATTCTTATTGATTTTCGGTCTGGCGATTCCCGTGATTCAACTGGGTGGTGGAATACTCATTTGCAAGACAGCGATAGAATTGCTGGGTGATTCCAATTCTTCCGATAAAGAAGGGACCAGCCAGAATGTGGACAGCTTCAAGTGGAAGAGCATCGAACAGAAGATATTTTATCCCATCACGTTTCCTATCAGTATCGGTCCGGGCAGTATATCCGTGATCTTTACTTTGATGGCATCTGCCAGTGTGAAAGGCAAACTGTTGCATACCGGAATCAATTATCTGGTCATTGCACTGGTCATTATTTGTATGGCGGGGATACTCTATGTGTTTCTTTCACAGGGACAGAGGATCATTCAGAAACTGGGACCTGTAGGAAATCAGATTATTAATAAACTCGTTGCCTTTTTTACCTTTTGCATCGGTATACAGATTTCCGTCACAGGTATTTCCCAGATATTCCATCTGAATATATTATGAGTTCGGATGTTCTTTCTTTTTCTTTGCTTGGATAGCTTTCAATGTGTTTCTTCTCACTGAACGAATAGCGGGAACCAGTAGTTCCGGTTCCATTATCTCCAGCATGGTACGCAATTCTTGCTGTAGTTCAGGGATGGAGCAGGTCAGTTGATAGGCAAGTTTGATGCAAAGAGACTGCACTCCTGCCGGTTCTTGCTTTGATACCATTCGTTCCATACAGAAATCCAGTAAGTCTACTCGTGGAGGGTCGGCTAACTGTTGTTGGCATAGCAGGTTCAGCAACATCCTTCGTTTTCCCGAATGCGGGCAGGTAAGTGCCGCGTCTATCAGTTCGTCTTGTTTCAGAGTCAGCCACTCTACCTCAGGCTTTGAGAAGTGGGTACAAACCCACAATGCCTGATAAGAGACAACGTCATCCTCATCAAAGATCAGCCGGTAAATTTCTTCTCTGAGCCGTTCGTCTTCTTTTATATAATGAAGCAGTTCCCGTATATTTTCTATATGGAAGCGTGTGGCCAGTTGTGTGCGTAAGTCCATTTCTATTTTGGGTTCAGTATCTTATTTTTTATCGTCGGTCAGTTGTAAGTGCAGGATTGGATACGGCTTGCCCATGCTGTCTGTTTCATCCCGTCCGATGATCTCGAATCCCAGATGCTGATAGAACCGGAGAGCCTGGTCGTTGTCTTCGTTTACATCCACCTTGTCGATCTGTTTCTGGCGGATGGCATACTCTATCAATCGCTTTCCGTACCCCTTTCCCTGTTCGTCGGGGTGTACAAACAGCATCTCGATCAGTTCATCACTCAATCCCATGAATGCGGCAATCTTTCCGTGAGAGTTGCGGATGATGGAGAGCTCTACTGCCGGCAGATAGTGGTTGCGTATCAGTGGCTTATAGAACTGGATACTCTCTTCTGTCAGGAAGTGGTGCGTGGAGCGGACAGACTTCTCCCACAGCCGTATCAGTTCGTCGTAATCCTGTTCGGTGGGGCGTGCTATATTGGGAATGTAATAACATTCATGATCATATATATTTCCGTTATAGGTAAGTTCTGCCTGATGAAGTATTCCTTCGTAGATAAATCCGTTTCGCTTCAGCACTTGTTGCGAACGTTTGTTGTGCGGATAACAGTTGGCAGTGATGAGGCTGAGCTGTAGTTCGTTGAAGCCATAGTTGAGCACGGCTTGCACTGCTTCCGACATGTATCCTTTTCCCCAATATGGTTCGTCCAGCCAATACCCCAGCATACGTACCTGAGGATTTTCCCGTTTCGGATCGGGTACGATGCCGATGGAGGCTATCAATTGCTGTGTATCTTTCAATGTGACAGCCCATATACCTTCCTGTCCAATAAATGCGCTGTGAAGGATTTCACGGGATTCATTCAGCGTCTTGTGGGGAGCCCATCCGGCATTATTCCCCAAATTGGGGTTCTGGCAACAGGCAAAGAATGCTTCTGCATCATTCTCCTGAAAAGGGCGCAGCAGCAGACGCTTCGTTTCGATATTCGGGGATAAGGCTGTTTCGGTTCTTTCAGTTTCCGGTTCTTTCTTGTAAACACATTCCAAACGATTTCCGTCGGGGTCGAGTACAACGCTCTCAAAGTATCCGTCGCCCGAAGTGCGTGGTTCACCTGCTATGGTATACCCCTCGGAACGCATTTCTTCCGTAAAGCGAAGAATCTCCTCCTTGCTGGGAAATGTGAACGCAAGGTGTGTCAGTCCCCGCCTGTTTTCTTCTATCGGGGTATTCTGCACATCTACCCGACTCATCAACTCCAGAGTGGGGCCTTCATCAAAAGAGATAAAGTATGACTCGAATCCCTTCTTGGGATTGATATATTTCTCATTACTTGTCCCGCCCAGAAAGCGGACATAGAAATCTTTTAATTCTTCCAGACGAAAAGTCCAGATGGCGATATGATGTAGTTTCATATAAATCGTACTTAACGTTTTTATACTTTATTGATGTGTCACATATTCGTAAACGATACGTGAGATGTCCGCAATGATTTTACTGTTCTCCTGATTATTCTCTTCGGAATCTTTGACGAAGACGGCTATACTGTAAGCACGTCCGTCGGGCAGGAGGACGAAGCCGATATCGTTGCAGGCTACCTGTTGTCCTTTGGCATTGCGGTCACCCGTCCCTGTCTTGTGCCCGATTGTAACTTCTTTGCCGAGCAATGGAGCAACCAGTCGGTCTTGTCCGGTCTGGCACTCTGTCATTGTCTGATAGATGAAGTCTTTGTATTCCTGCGGGAACAGTGCTTCTTTGCGGAATATCTCCAGAAGTCTCGCGGCGGCCAGCGGAGTAGTCCAGTTTTGATAACACAGACTTTCGTCTTGGTGCATATCGTTTTCCGTGCAGACAATGGCACAATCCGTAACGCCCAGGGAATGGATGTACTGGTTCACCGCATCTACCCCTCCCTGATATTGGAACAAAATATCACAAGCATTGTTGTCGCTTTGTTGCAGGGTGTATTTTAATAAATCCGCAATGTCTATATTGAATCCTCCCTGTGGAAAACTATCCCGCAGCGGACTATAAGTATCGGGCTTTAAATCCTCTTTCTTTATGGTCAGTTCAAAGTTCAATGACTGTTGCTGCTTTCCCATATAATCTGCCAATGCCAGCGCCTGATGAAATTTGAATACACTCATCAATGGATAATGAATGTCATTGTTGACAGTTACCGTATCTTTTCCGTCGATAATGACGGCAATACCTATTTCAGCTTTCTTTCCTTGGATGGCTTGCTTGAGTTGATTCTCAAGAGAAAGATTCTGTGCACAGATAATAGTGGGGATCAGACAGAGAAGCAGGATGAATGAGCGCATACTAATTTTTTCACTAATTGGTTTGTATTTGGGTCTTAAGAGTCACAAAGATATAAATACTAATTTTATCAGCAAATATTTACTTGGAAATAGTAATCCTACATAAGAATTATCTATTTTTGTCGGTAAACAAAATAATAAGCCTTCTATATGTTAAAATGTCATTCAGAGTTGTTTAAATCGTCGGTGAAGTTGGCGGATGGTTTAAGATTGAGTACAAAAGAAGAATTGAAAGATATAGCACAGTTGCTTCTTCTTTCCATTCCTTCAAAATTGCGAAAAGAAGAGTATGTATCCTGTCTTGCAGAAGCTGTTCTGACTTGTCCGGATATATGGATTCCGCAGTTGACACATTATGAATGGTTGCTCCTTCAAAAAATGGTGAAAGCAGGAGCCAATACCTATGTGGAAGAACCTAATATGATAATGACGAGTACATTAGAATTACTTTCTTTTGTTGCGACCGACCGTGGTTTGAACGGAGACAAGATTCGTTATATGATTTGTGATGAGTTGCGTGAAGCGGTTGCTCCCCATATTGATAAGTTTTTGACATCGACGGAAGAGAACAACCGTTTTGTGCTGGAGCAGTATGCTTTAGGAATTTTAAATCTTTATGGGCTCTTACCTTATACAGAATTCTTGAAGCAACTGACCGGATACTTGAAGGGCTCAATGACAAAGGACGAAATTGCTGAAGGTTTATCAAACTCAATGTTGATGAGACAACTGACGTTTGATATGGAAGATATATATAATTCTGTTATGTATCTTCGATCTCCCTTATTATTGGACGTTGAGGACTTGGAGGAAAGATTATATGCACATCGTGCTATAAAAAGTTTGAAGAAGTTTACCGTCGAAGAGGTTTTGTCGGCTGGAACGATGCCTGTGTTCTATATTTCCAATCCGCATTCGGATGAACTGAAAGGGTTTATGATGAAGAAATTAGGTTATAATGAAGAACTGGCTGAGGCTAAGATACAGTGGCTGTGGTATGCAATACAGATGAACGAAAATCCGATGTCTGCTATTGTTTCGGCAATAGACACGAAGGTTCTTTCTATGCAAGAACTTCAGGAAGTGGTTGGAATAGCTGTAAACTATTGTAATGATTGTCCCCGTTGGTTCTTGAAAGGTCACTCATCCACCGAAGCATCTGCTTTACTTGGTAGGGGTGAATCGGTGAAAACTCCTCCTCGTATCGTTGCCGGACCAACGATGAAAGCAGCAGGCATGGATATCACTCCTGAAATGCAAAAAATGGTTGATGGTATGTTTTATGATACATTCTCCGGAACGAAAATCGGACGGAATGATCCTTGCCCTTGTGGGAGCGGAAAGAAATATAAGAAATGTTGCGGCAGGGATAACTGAAAAGGGACTGTTCGTAGAGATGCTATGTCGGTATAGGCGGACTGTTCTTTGATACTTCCCGCCATCGAATAAATGAACAGTCTGAAATGGATCATTCATATAAGATTTTTGGTATCCTTGTTGGCTTGGTATGGTAAAGTTCTTACCTTTGTAAGGTCATCAAAATAAGTGTTCATGAAGAAGTCTATAAAACATTTGCCCAAGCGAACGCAGGAAGAACTGACAGTTCTGCTGGACTTAGTCTGCAAAAGCGTCGATAACTGTCAGATGATTATCCTGTTCGGGAGTTATGCCAGGAGTAATTATGTTTTATGGGATACTAAAATAGAGTTCGGTGTTCGTACCTCGTATCAGAGTGATTATGATATTCTTGTCATCACCAACGGAGCAGTCAAGCGGGCAGAAAGAAAGCTGGAGCGTATCACTAACAAATATCATGATTTGTTTGAATACCGTCGTCACGCTTTTCCGCAATTCATTGTCGAACATATAAATACGGTTAACAATAATCTGGAGGTTAGCCAGTATTTCTTTACAGATATTATAAAGGAAGGAATTTTGCTTTACGATAGTGGCAAATGTCAATTGGCTAAACCACGGAAATTGAGCTTTAGGGAGATTCGGGATATTGCACAAAATGAATTTGATAAACTTTTCCCTTATGCTTGTGACTTCCTAACTGGTGTAAAGGATTATTTTATACTTAAAGAAAAATACAACCTTTCTGCCTTTATGCTTCATCAATCCTGTGAGAAACTTTATAATACTATATTGATGGTTTTTACGAATTACCGTCCGAAAAGTCACAGACTTCAAGACCTTGGTGGGAGGGTAAAGAGCTTTTCGATGGAACTGGTAACGGTTTTTCCTCAAAATACGGATGATGAAAAAGAGTGTTTCGATCTGTTATGCCGAGCCTATATCGAGGCCCGCTATAACAAAGATTACAAAATTACACGCGAACAGCTGGAATACTTAATTTCACGTTTAGATATTCTAAAGGAAATGACTGAACGTCTTTGCAAAGAGAAAATTGCAGAATATAATGCGATGGCGGAAAATGGTTGAACACACGAAATATTTTAAAGTCTTATAACTTTGCATCCGTCTGGCTGTCACTCCCTATAAATTAAAAAGAAGAATATATCTGTCATCTGTCACCGATTTCATTCTAACTATCAGATTATAAATAGTTAATGATGTGACAGCAGTGGGTGACAGCACTGTGATGGCAATTATGCTGTCACCCTTGTATTTGTGATTCGGGATATGTTTTGAAGTCGTTGATTTCATCACGGTATGTAACTATCTTTTCTACTGTAAGAAACAGTTTGTTTTGCAGTTTGAAACTAAAGTTCCCAATGCTTGAAACCATAGTTCCAAAGGCTTGAAACTAATGATTCCAAGCTGTTGGAACTAAAGTTTCAAGCCTTTGAAACTATGGTTTCTCTTCGCTGAAACTATGGTTTCAAGGCGACGAAACTAATTCAGTGCTATAACCTTATCATGACCCAGCTTAGATTACTTCTTTAGTGTCTTCTCTTTTCTATATTAAACTTTCGTTTTTTCTTGTCGGTCCCGGATATAATGAGTAATTTAGCAGTCTCAACGACACGAAGACGCTGACACAAACAACCTATTATTATATAAATGAAAATTACCCAATTCCGTAAAAATGGAGATACAACAGCGCTCAGCGTAATGGATCTTGAAAAACTGGTAAACAAAGTAAAAACAGAGATAAAATCCCGTCCGGTTTCCACTTTCAGAGAAGAATTAAGATATATGCTTCCAGATGATCGGTGTATGTTTGCCGACAAGCTTCCCGAGATAATTCCTGCCGCAGAATTTAGAAAAGTAAACGGGCAGAAGCAGATGAAAGCGTACAATGGTATTATTGAACTGACTGTCGGTCCCCTGTCCAATAAATCGGAGATAGCTCTGGTGAAACAAAAAGCGAGTGAACAACCGCAGACCCGTTGCGCTTTTATGGGTTCGAGTGGAAAAACGGTGAAGATATGGACCACTTTTACTCGTCCGGATAACTCACTGCCCAAAACACGGGAAGAGGCGGAACTGTTTCACGCTCACGCCTATCGGCTGGCCGTGAAATGTTATCAGCCCCAAATCCCGTTCGATATACTTCCCAAAGAGCCGACTTTGGAGCAATATTCGCGATTGTCTTATGATCCGGATATTATGTATCGTCCGAATTCCGTGCAATTTTATCTCTCGCAGCCCACAGCGATGCCCGAAGAGACGACTTTCCGGGAGGCAGTGCAGGCAGAGAAGTCTCCGTTGACTCGTGCCGTGCCGGGATATGATACAGAAAATGCTTTTTTGATGCTTTTTGAAGCTGCTTTTCGGAAAGCTTATACAGATCTTAGCGAAGCAGGCCTCCAATTACGGGAAGATAAATGGCAACCATTGGTCGTACAATTGGCCAAAAATTGTTTTGCTTCGGGATTGCCTCAGGAAGAAGTCGTGAAACGTACCGTTTTTCATTTCTATATGTATAAACAAGAAGTGCTGATCCGGGAGATGATTGGCAACGTATATCTCGAATGTAAAGGTTTCGGCAAAAATATCAGTCTGAGCAAAGAGCAACAGCTAGCCTTACAGACCGAAGAATTCATGAAACGCCGTTATGAATTTCGCTATAACACACAAATCGCCGAGGTGGAATATCGGGAAAGGCTGTCTTTCCGTTTTCGTTTCAATCCTCTCGACAAACGGGCGCTGAACAGCATTGCTCTGGATGCGCAAATGGAGGGTATCCCGTTGTGGGACAGGGATATCAGCCGTTATATTTATTCGAATCGCGTGCCTGTATTCAATCCGTTGGAGGATTTCCTTTATCGACTTCCCGGATGGGACGGTAAAGATCGTATTCGTGAATTGGCAGCCACCGTTCCTTGCCGGAATCCGTATTGGACAGACTTGTTTCACCGCTGGTTTCTCAATATGGTTTCTCATTGGAGAGGGTATGATAAAAAGTACGCGAACAGTGTTTCGCCATTGCTGGTCGGGGCGCAAGGGACGCGAAAATCTACCTTTTGCCGGAGTATAATGCCGCCTTCGGAACGTTCCTATTATACTGACAGCATTGATTTTTCGCGAAAGAAAGATGCGGAACTCTATCTCAATCGTTTTGCGCTCATCAATATTGATGAATTTGATCAGGTCAGTTCGACACAACAGGGATTCTTGAAACATATTCTGCAAAAGCCTGTGGTAAATATGCGGAAACCTCATGCCAGTGCCGTGCTCGAAATGCGCCGGTATGCTTCATTTATCGCTACGAGTAATCAAAAAGACCTGTTGACCGATCCTTCCGGTAGCCGTCGTTTCATCTGTATCGAAGTGACGGGAGTGATTGACACAAATCGTCCGATAGATTATGAGCAGCTTTACGCGCAAGCCATGTATGAATTGGAACATGGCGAACGTTATTGGTTCGACCAGGAGGATGAAAAGATTATGATGGAAAACAATCGTGAATTTGAGCAAGTTCCTCCGGAAGAACAGTTATTTTTCCGTTATTTTCGTGCCGCACAGTCAGAGGAAGGGGAGTGGTTGTCTCCGGCAGAGATAATGGAAGATATTCAGAGAAATAGTTCGATGCCGATGTCCGTCAAAAGGGTTAATTCATTTGGAAGAATACTGAAAAAGCAGGAAATCCCCTCCAAACATGTACGTAGCGGTACGCTTTACCATGTCGTAAAGTTAGTGACCGGGTAGCGGGAACAAATAATAAATGTGTGATTGCATTGTGACGGCAAAAATGCTGTCACAATGCAATCACCTCCTGCTGTCACGGGCTGATTCGTTCATAATGAGTCTGTTATGTCCCGTTTGGTGACAGATGACAGCAACTTACCATATATATTCTTCTGTGTAGCGTTGGTAAGCAGGCTCTTCTTTTATTCCTTTGTTACGAAACAATTGTTTTATATAAGCTTGATCTTTGGGCATAAGGCCTCGTTCTCCACGATAGAGTCGGTAATATCCTGTTTTCCCATAGTGTCCCACCAACTGTGATCGGATACTGACTGCGTCTTCATAAGGAATCCTGTCAAGCAACCGTTTAAGTCCCCATGTTACATGAACTTTTGCAGCCGTTTTAAAACATTCGCATTGATTCCCGTCCGCAGGATAGCGTGTCGGATTAACGCTGGTGATATAAAGATAGTCGGCTCCGTTATATTGTGCAGCTATGTGGCGTAGGCATTTGGAGGCTTGTGAGCATTGGTCGTTGAAGCAACGGGCAAAATTGTAAGGGACAGACAGGCTGTCGGGTTCTTCTTTCATTTGTTGACTTTGTTTTATTTATGATAGCAAGGGATACAAGTTTTGTATTCTCTACAAATGTAAGGCTTTCTTTCAAGAATGAGAAATGATTGATAAGCTAATACCATTGTTCTATGCGATTTCTTTTTGAAATCACTATCTTTGCAATGGATCTATTCATTAAATAAAGAAGAGATTATGCTTGCATACACATATATTGAACACGGAAAATTTGAATTGCGAGAAAAACCGGAACCGAAAATTATGGATGCACGGGATGCAATCGTGCGTGTGACTCTTGGCAGTATCTGTACCAGTGACCTGCATATCAAACACGGTAGTGTGCCGCGTGCAGTGCCCGGAATAACGGTTGGACACGAGATGGTAGGTGTCGTGGAAGAGGTGGGAGCTGAAGTTACATCAGTCAGCCCCGGCGACAGAGTGACTGTGAATGTCGAGACTTTCTGTGGAGAGTGTTTCTTTTGTCATCACGGATATGTCAACAACTGTACCGACCCCAACGGTGGCTGGGCTTTAGGCTGCCGTATCGACGGCGGGCAGGCGGAATATGTCAGAGTACCTTATGCCGATCAGGGACTGAACCGTATTCCCGATACAGTCAGTGATGAACAGGCTCTTTTTGTCGGTGATGTCCTTGCCACAGGCTTCTGGGCAACTCGTATCTCGGAGATTACGGAGAAAGATACTGTCCTCCTCATTGGTGCCGGACCTACCGGAATTTGTACTTTGCTCTGCTCGATGCTGAAGAATCCGAAGCGTATCATTGTCTGTGAAAAGTCCCCTGAAAGGATTCAGTTTGTCCGTGAACATTATCCCGATGTTCTGATAACGCCCCCTGAGAACTGCAAGGAGTTTGTACTCCAAAACAGTGATCACGGCGGAGCTGATGTTGTTCTGGAAGTGGCGGGGACCGAAGATAGTTTCCGGATGGCGTGGGACTGTGCCCGTCCCAATGCGATAGTCACGATTGTGGCTCTTTACGACAAACCTCTGCTTTTTCCTTTGCCTGAGATGTATGGCAAGAACTTGATTTTCAAAACAGGAGGTGTAGACGGCTGTGACTGTGCTGAGATCCTCAGTCTGATTGAAGAGGGAAAGATAGATACCACTCCTCTTATTACCCATCGCTGTTCGCTGAACGAGATTGAGGAGGCATATCGTATCTTTGAAAACAAGCTGGACGGCGTCATCAAGGTAGCGATTGTATGTCAAACCGAAAGTAATAAATAAGAATATGCCTGTTATCGAAATATCCTCTTTGTCTCATCCCGGAGTTGAGATATTCTGTACTCTTACCGAGGCTCAGTTACGCAATCGTATCGAGCCTGACAAGGGTATTTTTATCGTAGAAAGTCCAAAGGTCATAGAGAGAGCTCTGGACGCCGGTTATGAACCTTTAGCCATTTTGTGTGAGCATAAACATATCACTGGCGATGCCTCCGACATCATTGAACGTTGTGGCAATGTACCTGTCTATACGGGTAGCAGGGAGCTGCTTGCTACATTGACCGGTTATGTTCTGACACGTGGTGTTCTTTGTGCCATGCGTCGTCCTGTGGTGCGCAGTATGGCAGAAGTCTGTCGGGAAGCCCGGCGCATCGTCGTGATCGACGGTGTTGTTGATACAACCAACATCGGTGCTATTTTCCGTTCGGCAGCCGCCCTGGGAATTGATGCCGTACTACTGACACGTAACTCTTGTGACCCGTTGAACCGTCGTGCGGTCAGAGTATCGATGGGAACGGTCTTCCTTGTACCATGGACTTGGATGGACGGTTCTCTCAGCGACTTGGGCAAGTTGGGCTTCCGTACAGCTGCCATGGCACTCACGGACAACTCTGTTTCCATTGATAATCCTGTCCTGGCAACCGAACCCAGATTGGCTATCGTGATGGGTACCGAAGGGGACGGACTTTCGCCGGAAACGATTGCCGAAGCTGACTACGTAGTCCGTATTCCTATGTCGCACGGCGTCGATTCGCTCAATGTAGCTGCTGCGGCTGCCGTAGCTTTCTGGCAACTTCGTGCTCGATAATGTTGAGAGTAGTGTATTTAGGGATATTCCTAAAATAAGTTCACATATTAATTCTGGTATTGATAAAAACACGTTCATATATCATGTGTATTCATTTTGCTTTGTATTATTTATGCATATATATCACTGTGAATTCTTTGCAACGACGATTCTCTTGACGAATATTGCTTAATGAAAAGCGGGAGAACTTTTCGAATATATCCAGACCACGTCCTAAATTAATAGTCCAACCATTATCCAATTCTATTTTCCGGTCATGTTCTGCATCAAACATGAAATTGAAAGTAATTCCATAAGATAATAGTTCCTCTTGTAGGTCATTGAATATGTCAATCATTTCAGGAATCTTTTCTTCTTCATTTTGAGTGTGTAGTTTGATTTCCAGCTCTTCGGGTGTCATACATGTTTCACGAGCCATTTGTATGAATTCTATTAGGTTATCAATCTGATGACCTACTCGGATGAATGGATCGGTTATTGTTATTTTCTTAGCTGTACGTATATAATCTCCGAAAAGGGATTTGTATGACACACCGCGTTGATTGAGACGGATTTCTATTTGTTTAGAAGCAAGCTGAACAATGCGTGGACGTGGCGTAAGGCGGGGAGATGATATCAATGGCTCGGAAACATCTTCTTTGGTAGGTCCTTCTGTCTGAATTTCTTCTTCCATTACAGGATTTTCAATCCGTTCAAGTGTCTCGACTTGTTTGGTTTCACCGGTTTTGAGGATTAGATATTCAAACTTGGCAGGTTCTGTTCTAAATGTTTCATCAATGATATAGAGTTGATCTTTGACACGTTTACGACATTCTGCTGCAAATTCAATGATTTCGAGTGCTTCTTCATCCGTATATTTTCCGTCCGGATAAAGTAATTTAATCATGCCGGAGAATGTTTTGCGAATAGCTAGATGGTCGCGTTCAGAAAGTGTTCCACTGAATCTTACATAATTCTTTAGCTCGCTTGAAAAGTCTTTATTACGTAAAGCATGAAGTACTGCGGCAATATAATCGGTGATTAATCCGTACCCATTACTGAAACTATCTTTTTTGAGCATCTTTATTTCCCATCCCGGATTGTAAAGATGAATCCGGTCAAGGAAAGCCCCTTTGATGAATGCTGTAGGAATAGACTCGAAGAGGTGTGAATTCTTTAGCATGTATGAAACGGTATGTTTCGTGTTGCCGACAAAACTCATTGATGCCGAAGCTTCATGAGAACCTTTACCACGGTTGAATGATTTGTTTGCTAAGTAGTTCTGCATCGTATCTATCAGAACAGGATCTACTGATTTTCCTTTTTGCTGTTCGTATTCATCCCAGGCAACTACATCCCAATATCCAACAAGTCCAAGTAGTTCCCTATTTCCACTTATCTTCACGAACAACCGGGCGGAAGTAACATCTCCGCCACTGACAAGTACGCCATAAGGGGATAATTCTTGAAAAACGTGTGATTTACCTGTCCCTTTGGGGCCTAATTCCATAAAGTTGAAGTTATTTTCAACGTGTGGAAGTAATCGGGAAAGAACTATAAATTTTTCCCGACGGTTCAAATTTTCCGGTTTAAGCCCGACAGTATGAATAAGAAAATCAATCCACTCATCAGTAGTGAATTTTTCTCTTTGTGTAATGTATTCATTAATATCTATATTGGATATTTGGATGGGTTTCAAACTCTGAATATCCCATCGCATCTTAATGTCTTCTCCGCTGATATATCCGATAGTAACGATACACCACACACCATTGCCTGAAAGAAGTTTGGGATTCTTCTTTACAAATTCTGCAGGAATAGGGATATTGGCAAGTCCGAGATTGGCAAAAGTAGCATCATATTCGTCTGCCCTGTCATTGAGAATGACTGATATCTTATCGATAATACGATATTTTCCGGCTTCTCGTATTTTGCCTTTTACTTCTTCGGCATCAGCCCGATGAACATAGTTATTACGAATGACATCCTTTACCTTTTCGAGCCCTTCTTCAATAATAACCGTATCATCACTTGCACAGTATTGTCCTAACAGATATTCGAGCACATAAGTCGGTACAGGTAGGTTGCCTTTGACAAGAAATGCCAGATCTTTTCTTACTACTTTCCCGATGAAGGCGTCTAATATTTTTTGTTGCAGTTCCATAAGCGTTAGAAATCTTGTTCTATTAATGTATTGTTCGTAACGGTTTCTTTTATAAGAGGGTTAAGCATGTCTTCTACATCAAAGATACGGAGTTGCATGATACTTGTACTTGTCGATTGGTTCAGTGTTAACTCCACATCGAAGATGCGATTGTTGTAATTATCTATATCACTGCTATTCAGACAAAGCCTTTTTTCTGTAGTGACGAGTGTGTCATTTGCATAAACGGCGCATACGATATTACGCTCCAGGGTATCCATATCAACTGGTTCCGATTGCATAATTTTAAATTTCAACCGACTCGATACAATAGAGAGATTACGGGTTATCAAAGCAACATTCACTTTTTGCTTCACATTGTTTTTCTTGTTTTTACTATGTATTACAGGAATGATAAGTTCTTGCAAGGATGCCCCTCCATGAGCGAAGTTGTATCCTCCACCTTGAGCGGCAAATCTGTTTGTCCCTTCAGGAACGGCCACAAATACATTATCATTCATGCCGGAAACTTCGGATAAGGGGAATTTGATAACTCCTTGTATGGGAGTATCAGATTTGGTAATGTAATATCGCGACTTCTTTTCCATCGTTTCTTCGGAAACCGTTATTTTATCTTTTTCTTCAAAAGCCATGTCGTTATATAAGAAACCATGATCTGAAGTAAGCGTTACATTAGTCACATTGTAGCTGGCATGAAGGCTTCGGATTAACTTTGCCAATTGTTCTATCGTTCGGCGACAGGCAGAAACTACTTCCATTGGATTATTAGAATGACCTATTTCATCAATCGTATTATGGAAAATATAGACAAGAGGCTTTTTGAATAGTTCCCGATTTACATCTTTGGTTCCATTTACTACAGTAACATAATCTGTACAAACTGCACCTTCACGATAAAGAGCTACGTGTGCAGAGCGTTTCTCCAGCGTATTTAGAATCTTATCATCTATAGCTAAATCCATTTCCGTATCATTCTTATATAGCCAGATGGAACGATGAGGGAGTAGGGCAGGCTTACAAAACTTAGTTTCGGAAGGTAACATGGCAAGCGCGGCATCCAGTGTCGCAATATGTTTTTCTCTGCCGAGATATTGCATCAGTTCTGCGGCTACTTCGTACCGTAATGCATCACTGATGATAATCACTTGTTTAGTTTGATTGTTTTTTTCTTGTTCGTAAAAGTCCTGTTGCTTTGTCAGGTTGATTGTGTTAAAACAGCTGCCTTTCTCCTGTAGGCAGGTAAGCCATTCCAGATTGAGGATGTTACACAATTGGGCATAGTCAATATCAAGTTGTTTTTTGACTTTTTCGATGGCACTGATTATAGGAGTACTGTCAGATAGCTGATGATAGTTCTCTAATGATTTACGATAGAACATATCAAGCAAGTGGGCTTCCGATATGTATTTACGTACATACTCGTCGGGAGTATTTAGTTTTAACGAACCCAATGAAGTGGCTTTGCTGTAATAATTGGCTACTTCTATTCCGTAGTTGATAGCTTTTTGAATGGCTGTATTGTTCTCTTGTTTTAAGAACAGATCACGTAATTTGTCACATGCGGCTTCCGGGGTCTCCGTGAGTTGCTTTGCAAATATTTTCTTTAAGATTTCCCAACACAGTTCGGTGGGGATATAGAAATAATTAGCATCAATACCATAGGTTTTGATGATTTCTTCAACTTTTATTCCGGCAGCTAATGCATGAAAGGTTGCAAAAAACAAATCACTTTTTACTTTAGACTGATGGATGGCTTTCTCAAGTAATTTATTTATCCGGTCTAAAGCTAGTGAACTGTTTATTTTATACCGTTTATAATTGTCGTTTGCATCGACAGCTAATGTCTGTGTGATAGCATTGTATTTAAAAGATTCTGCTATTTCTTTTATTTTTTCTTCGCTGTTTGGATTATAAGATTTCCCAAAATAGGATTCAAGTACATTTTGTAAAGTTGCGTAGATGTCTACGTTTCTCTCTATCGAACGGTAGAAAGTTATCTTTTTCTTTTCTTCGCCCGGTGATGACAGGAGGAACATCCTGATAATGATAGAATCCCAGTCTAATAACTGATTCTCACCTAAATATCCGGATATTAATCCTCTGCATGCAAGGCTTTTATCAAAATTTTCAGTATTATAGTAAGGATTTAAAATACGATTAAACTTTTCCAATTGCAGTTCATCAATGTGCTTACGGATAAAGTCGTGACAGCTTTGAGGAATGTGATGTTGCTGTATAAAGGCTGCATAGTCATCGCTTTTGTATTCCATATTAGCACATAATAAATCAAGTAATGGAAACTTTAGCATGGAAATCGTTGATGTAAATGGGCTCGCCTGTTTGAAAATAAGAATGACTTTATCTTCTTTCCATTCATTTTCTAAAGCATATTTTGTTTTGAACCAAGCGCCGTCGAATTCGATGAAACGGAATCCGTCACGCCAGGATACGGCATGAAGTTCCGAAGCAATGGCATCCATCGGGTCGAATATAAAAAGTACTTTAAGCTTTTCGTTTCGTTCAAAGTAATTGTATATCTTGTTTTGTATCATATCTAATTCTTTATTGCTTTAAGTTCATTTTCTAATTCTTTAATAGAGGGTAAAGTGCCTTTGAAATCTTTCGGATAAAGTTTGGTTAACTCATATTCGGAGATACCTATAGGCTGGTTGCTCGCTTCAAGGGCATATTGTGCCAGTACGTTATCTTTGGTCTTACAAATTAGCAGACCGATGGTCGGATTATCTTCAGGACGTTTTAATATATGATTGACGGCAGAAATATAAGTTCCTAATTGCCCTACATTTTCTGAATCAAACTCATTGATTTTAACTTCGATTACCACATAACATCTTAGATTTAAATTGTAGAAAAGCATATCGATGAACTTCTCCGTATGACCGATTTGAAGTCTGTATTCTCTTCCAACAAAAGCAAATCCGGTGCCTAGCTCTAATAAGAACTTGGTAATATTGTGCATTAAAGCATCTTTTAGCTCTTTTTCCCTATATTGTTCTGTGATAGCCAGAAAGTCGAAATTATAGGGGTCTTTGGTCATCTCTTGGGCCAGGTCACATTGTGGTATTGGCAGTGTCTGACTAAAGTTTGAAATTGATTTTCCTTCTCTTTGATATAAGTCAGTGGTAAGGAAGTTTAGTAAAATGGATCGCGACCAATTGTTCTGAAGTGTTTTTTTTATGTAGAAGCAGGCTTTTACTGGATCATCAAAGCATTTGTCGATGATGCATTTGTGATGTCCCCAAGGGATAGCAAACAATTCACCCCCAGGCTGGGGGCAGATTGTGTTTTCTGTACCTTTTAAATTGCCCTCAAGTTGGGGACATAATTTATCTGACTGTGAGTAAAGAAGATAAAACCGCTTAATATAATTAATATTAGTGATAGAGAATCCTTTGACACCCGGTAAGCTTTTTTGTAAATCCTGACTGATGGATTGAATGATACCATCCCCCCATTTGCTTTCAGCTTTAAGATTTACAATGTCAGCTCCCAAAGACCAATAGAATCGTAGCATCTCTGTATTCACTTTAACAGCTGCTTTCAGTTGACTTTGTCTATACCGTTCACTTAGATTTTTAATCCATTGTTGGTATTCCGTATCTATTTTTATTAGTTTACTCATTATCCGATATTATTTGATTTTTGCTACTACATCTTTGAACTTAGCATGGTTTACTAGCACTCCATCATCTAAATCAAATGCAATCTGTTCATCAGCTATGATATGTAAGCGATTGTGGTATTCTTGACATTCGTCTAAATCTTTGCGTAGCTTATCCAACTTTTTACGTTCTTGAGTAGAGAGGGAAGCTGCCCGGTTTTCCATTTCTAAAATGCGGTTGGACAGATACTCGATATGTGGAAGCAAATATTTGCTGCGTATTTTTTCTACAGTGTAAGCATCCATACGATGCATATAGGTAATACACTGGAAAGCTCCTTTTTTTGAGGAGAATAACCAGTAAATGGGACGATTCTGATACATTTTTTTATGATCTTTCCAGAAGTCTTTTACCAAATAGTCCTCAAGCGTTTTTCCCAAACTCTCTTCTATGAAATTGAGGTTTTCAGTCAAGGTTTCTGCTCCGAATGTTATGCGAACAAAATCTGTAAAACGGCTGACTGCATTATCGTCAAATACACAGTCGCGAGACATAAAGGGAATAATAGCATCATCATCAATTGTGAACTCTTCTCCATTGTAGGGGTAGGGAGCAGTTTCTTCCTCTGTTGGATTAGGATGTGCTATTTGAAGTCCCGGACGATCAAGACGGTAGCGTCCCATCCAACAGCCTACAGCATAGCTGATGAATTGTTTCATTATGACATCAGCATTGAAAGTTATTTCGTTGTCTTTGATAGTGATTTCACCTTGTTGAAGTATGGTGATTTCTTCTAATGGTACACTAGGGGTTAATTCGTCTTGTAAGCCATATATTTCAATGAATTGACGGTTGAGTTCTTCTTCGTTGCGGTGAAGTTGCATGAAAAGTGAATGCCATTGCATACAATAGCTTTTATAAACATTGGATAATAGAGATTTAGATTCTTGTTTGTTAAACTCTGTATCTAAAAGTGTTGTCTTTTTAAAATCCCATGATGTTTCATGAATATTCCAATCAATTTTAGATATAGAAATATTTTGCTCTGCCAAATTTGCTGTAGTATAATTGGAAGATATCATTAAATATGGTGATTTTGCTATATCTCCACATTGCATATTGATTGTAGGATTTATAATTTTTATAAGCTTTGAAAATAGTTTAGTATTGAGGGAAGCAATAACAGCTAGTTGATTAATCTGTTTGGTCATAAATAAACTCATGCCTGCAACATCATAAATAAAACCTTTAGGATAATATCTAAAA
>OGJR01000140.1_pt1 | contig 64466 bp, 94 predicted proteins | sample 1572301 | NCBI WGS metagenome assembly OGJR01 (sample SAMEA2582083, study PRJEB24529) | metagenome | biome: Human gut stool | place: China | collected 2011 | reverse complement strand
TAAAGGGCGACAAGGTCGTGCAGGCCTACCAACGCTCAGACCTCCTTGAGCAACGTCGTCCCATCATGCAACAGTGGGCAGATGCGATCCTGCCGACGAAGGATTGATCGATGTTACTTGCTTTGTTTGCGTAATTTGCATATAATGCGTTTAACAAAAGGGGAAATACCCCATCACTCAAACGCAAGGAGCACATCATGCCGCGCATCACTGGTCAATTCACGATCACCCACAACGGGAATCAGATCACGTTCACGCTTGTAGGCGAAACCTACAAGTCTGTCGACACCGAGTCCGGCGTCAAGTCACGCAAGGTGATCAAGTGGCAAGCCACGGAGCACGACGCCGAGCTTGGTGAGATCACTCGCTTCGTCTTCGTCCTTCCGCGCACGAACCGCGCGAACGTCGTCGAAGAATACTTCTCCCCGTCTCAGGGCATCATCTACTGAGCAAAACCTACAGACACAAAAAAGGAGCCCCCGACCGGCGTGAAGCTGATCGGGGTTTTTTCGTGAAGGTATGGCAAGGAATGATTCAAAGCAAGAAGGTTTAACTAAAACTTGCTGTCTCCCAGGCACAGAGCGAACATGAACTCACCCAAACAAAACACCGGAGACCAACATGACGAACACCGACAACCGCCGCGAACTCGAAAAAGCCCTCGAACAGCTCGAACTTGCCATCGACCTCAAGAGCGACGAGGCTGCTGACGCTTACGCAGCCGGGAAAAAAGTAGAATGGCGAAGCCTTGTCAAGGCATTCCTGGCGCTTTGCGACGAACGCGACGAAATCGCTGCCCGCCTTGAAGACCGCGCCTAATCCCCAACAGATACGCCATAGCCCCCGTTTGAACATCCAGACGGGGGTTCATTTGTTCAGGGTTACTCTGGCGTCGTGAATCGCGGATACGTCTTGAAGTATGCGTCCACCTCCTTCAACCAAGCCTGCGCCTTCAAGGAGTAGCTTTTCGCACGCGGAGACTGCGGCTCGTTCCACTCGGCAGGCGTCGGCAGAGGCTCGTCGCTCACGATCTTTGTAGGCACGCTGCACCCGGTCAAGGTCGTCAGAGAGGCGCACAGCATCGCGCCGAGAAGCATCAAGCGCGTTTTGCGCAGCAACAAGTTTTTCATAAGCCTTTCTCCCATCGTTTGCGCGAACAATCGCGGCCTGAAGTTTGACATTGGCGATCTCCTCGCCGTACTCGTGCGACGCGTACATGTACCCGCCGACAGCGCCCGCAGCAAACAGCCCGAGCGGCACAAAAAGCTTCCAGTTCATCGAAGCCTCCATGCAAAAAGAGACCCGCGAAGGGGTCTCGTGTAATTCAATATCCTCGGCGTCGATAGCTCGTCCAGTCGAAGAGCACAGAACGGCCTCCTTCGCGAAGCCGGTCCATCGCCGCCTCGCCCAAGTAGTCCATCAAGGCTTCACCAGAGAGATTGCTGATGACGATCGTCGCCTTCAGCGCCTCGTAGCGTGAGTTGATCACCTCGAAAAGCATCAGCTTCTCGGCATCGGTCCCGAACTGCCTGCCGACTTCATCTATGACAAGAAGGTCAGGCGTAGCAAAGGACTCGTACACCTCGCGCTCGTTTCGATCCGACTGGCGTCCGTAGGTCTCTTTGATTCGCTGAGCGATCCGAGACGCTCGCGTATAGAGCGCAGAGCCGCCGTGCTCGATCAACGCCTGCGCGATTCCTATGGCAAGGTGCGTCTTACCCGTTCCAGACGTGCCGTAGAAAAGCAGGTTTGCACCACTGTCGTCGTTCTCGCAGATTGTCTGCAAGTACTCCCTTGAAGCCTCAAGCGCGGCACGTTGGCCACCGTTCGACACGACATAGCCTTCAAGCGTGCGGCCTCTGTATCGAGCCGGTATGGCCGCGTCACCGATGATGCGACAAGCCTTCACCGCCTCGCTGCGCTTTGTAGCCTCTTTCGCCAGTCTGGCGTTCTCACGGTCGCGGGCTTCAAGCGCACACTGCGCACAGCCCATCCAGATGATCCGGTCGCGGATCATTACTCCCGTGTCCGTAAATGCACCATGTGTGGTGCAGATTGCGGGCTTCGTGCGCCCGTTGCGAATGTGCGAAAGATCGACTTCCCTCAAAGCCATTCATTCTCATTCCTTCCCTCAAAAGTCAAACGGGTCCCGGCGGTAGTGCCCGGGCGTTGCATCTGTCATATATCCCGTTTTCGATTTCTTGTTTTTATCTGGTATAGGTCGCCCATTACCGGCTGCACCTTTCGCCTTTGTCGGCTTTTCGGACTGCCGCTCCTGGGTCGCGCGCTCGCCTTTTTCGGTCAGAGTGAACCACCTGGTCCGGTCATATGCCGATCGGTTGAAGTTCCCTGTTTCCACGTATCCACAGGTTATCAACTTATCCAGAGCGCCCCTCACCTGCTTCTCGCTCAGATAGTCGAAGAGCTCGGCAAAGTGACGCGTGCTGCCATAGGTCCAGTGCTTGCCATCGTGCTTGTGACGACCTGCTTTCCTGTTCGCTCGGACCCAGAACGCGATGTTCTCCAAAACGACGGCTGCGTTGACGCCGACCTCGACGGCAACCGACACGCTGAAATGGTGCTTTACGCCCGACATGTTTGGGCTTATTGCTTTTTCTTCGGGGGATGTCATACTAGAGATAGCGAATTCCTCCCCTCATTTCATTCGATAGCCTCGCCGAACTGTCACGGCGGGGCCTTTTTCATTCCTCCGCCCCGAAAACGTCCGGAAAGAGCTCGCAAGCCGGAACGCCGAGCACTTCCTCATACGCTCGCAACGTCTTGAAGTGCGCCGGTGTCGCGGCACCGCTCTCATGTTTTGAGACTGTTTGCTGTCCGCATCCGACAAGCGCGGCCAGCTCCGCCTGCGTGAACCCCGCTTCCCTGCGTGCCCTCTTCAACGCAGCTCTCTCAAACGGCTTCATCGCCAACGTATTCCTTGAACTTCTTTGGGAAGATACAATAAGACCACTGATTGCTCCCCGGCATCTTTGCAGCCGTTCCAAACGGAAGCAATCCCTTTTGCAGACAGATTCGTATGTACTGGGGCGACTTATTGAGCGCCTTAGCGACATCGTTCACCGTTAGGTTTCTCAATGGAAAACATCTCCTTTTTCATCTTTTTTAGACAGTTGCGGTTAAAAAAAATCGCGCATGATCGCACGGTGCCTCTCACTGCCTTTCAAAAAAATAGTACGAAATCAGACAATTGAGTTCAATAGTGAATTTTTGGAAGTTAATCGTTTCTCTTGCTTTGATAAATTAAATGATCTAAATTAGATATATATATATCTAAATTAGATATTTATAACAGCAAAGGGAGAGGGTTTAATGGAGTATTTATCCGACAAAGAAATAGGCTACATCATCAAACGCGCGAGGATGCTTCGAAATCTGACGCAGGCGGAACTCGGTGAGCGACTTGGTGTGCAGGCCGCTGCGGTCCAAAAATGGGAAAGCGGAAAGGTCACGAACATCAAGCGAAACATCCTCAGGGATATGGCCGTCGAACTGAGAGTGAATCCTGCGTTGCTGATAGGCCTGCCAGTTCAGACGGATTTCCTCAAGCTGCTATCGAAAACCGAGCGCATTGGAATGGAGAACTTCTTGAAGGAGTATCAAACCAAGCACCTCAAAGAAGGTGATGACAATTAAAGCGCCAAACGGCTATGGAAACATTTCAAAATTAAGTGGCAATCGACGCCGCCCCTGGTGGGTGCGGATAACGATCGGGTGGGAGATCAACGAAGAGACGGGAAAGGCAAAGCAGCTCACCTCCACGCTTGGATATTACGCAAGCCGAAAAGAAGCGATGATCGCCCTGGCCGAGTATCACCAGAACCCGATAGACCTCACACGAAAAACGCTAACGTTTGCTGAGGTCTGGGACATCTGGACGCCGCCGCACTTCAAGAAGTACCCGAGCAGCGCCGCCGGCCTCAGGTCAGCATACAAGCGCTGTGCACCGCTCTACGACATGCAGATGGCCGACATCAAGAAGGTTCACATGCAGGACATCCTCGACGGCATGAATCACATGTCGGAGGAGAGCCAGGGCAAGGTGAAATCGATCTTCAAGAACGCGTTCAAGTACTGCATCGAGAACGACATCGTCACGAAAGACTACTCGCAGTTCCTGGTGATCACACCGCCCAAAAAGAAAAAAGCCGCGAAAGAAAAGTTCTTCACGGCAGAGGAGCTCGGCGCTGTATTTGGCTCGCAAGACTTCGCGGTTCAATTCCCGACCGGCAAGAAGTCCTACGCTGAACTGCGGCTGGCTGACACGGTGCTCATCATGCTCTACACCGGCATGCGGATAGGAGAGCTCCTCGGAGTCAAGACCGCAGACGTAGACCTTGCCCAGCGCATCATCCACGTGCGCGGAACGAAGACCGAAAACGCGGATCGGATTGTGCCGATTCACAGAGAGCTTGCGTCGATCCTTTCAAAGCGCCTCGATAGCGAGCACCTGATCGAAAACGCGAACGGCAAGCCTATCAAGTACGACCAGTACAAGAAGCACTTTTTCGACCCGTATATGGAGAGCCTGGGCGTCTCGCACACGCCTCACGCGCTCCGACATACTTTCGTCTCTCTGATGGACTCTTGCGGCGTATCGTCGAACTCAGTAGCCCTGAAAAGGATCGTCGGCCACTCGAATTCGAACGTGACAGAGTTGTATACGCACAAGGACGTTACCGACCTGATCGAAGCAATCGATAAATTACAAGTGAACGTTGTGTGACAATTCAGTGAACTGGAAAAGTCAAGCCGAAAGGCTTTTTTCTAGGCGTGTCGTGTAACTTACGTGTCACTTACGCACTTTAAAACAGGGCGTTTTCCCGTAATTCTCTGAAAGTTAAAAAGCCCCCAAAACCGCGCCGTACGTAGGTTTCAGGGGCTTTTCTCGTGTCTTGTAGGACGCTACAGAATTTACTATAACAGTAACTTGATTAGTCGGACAAAGCCCGGTGTGACGCGGTTTACGTGTTCTCGTGTCACTTACGCGTCACTTCCCGCGTAATTCTCTGCATGCCTAATTAGTATATCGTAAACCCTTATAGGTCACAAGAATTTTTGAAATTCGGCTCAAGAAAAAGTTTTTTCGACTCCCTCGGCAATTACTCGTGCGAGCTTGTCTTGGTAGCTGAACCTGAACAATTTCTCGGCTGTCGGATCGTGTGAGATGAAGCCAACCTCCACAAGTGCGGCCGGTGCGTTCGTGTGCTTCAGCACGTAGTACTTCGCCTCCTTGACACCTCGGTCTTTTTCTTCAGGAAAGTTTGAAGCTAGACCGTTCTGGATGTTTTCAGCAAGGCGTTTCGTCACGCCTCCGACCCCCGGATATTTGAACGTCTCGATTCCGCTTGCGTCCTTGTTCTCGGCACTATTGCAATGGATCGAAATGAACGCATCCGCCTTGGCTGCGTTCGAAATGTCGCAGCGCCGTTGGAGCAGAAGCGCTTGATCCTTCGTTCGAGTGAGCACGACGCGATGCCCTTTCGCTTTTAGTTTGTCCGCGATTTTGTTTGCGATACCCAAGGCCGCTTCAGCCTCTTTGTGGCGACCATTCACAGCCCCCGGATCAGTACCTCCGTGACCGGCGTCAATACAGATAACCTTACTCATTTTTTGACAACCTCCCTACTTTTAAGTTCCTTAATCGCTCGGTGAAGGAAGCTCGGAATCATGCTGCCAAAGCCAAGGCGGTCCATATTCTCAAGCGTGCTGCCGAGCTCATTCACGGCGTAAGCCACAATGGCAGCGTTGCGTAGCATCTCGGTGCCTGTGATGACATCAAGCCCATGCGACAGCGCAACGACGACGAAAATGAACACCTTTTTGAAAAGCCCTCGAAAGCCGACACGGCTGTTCCACTCGCCGGTCTTTCCTGCAGCGATGGTCCCCGTCACGTAGTCCACGGCGACGAACATCAACAGCCACTGCAACTGCAGGTCAATACCTCCTAGCGCCCAAGCCAGTGCGCTTCCGACAGTCCCTGAAATGACCATCAGATACGCCTCCCCTTTAGCAGGTACGAGCAACGACATGTAGTCGATGAACGTCTGCACAAACCCTTTTTCCATAGATCGCCTCCTTGGATTTTCTTCACTTCCACCATATGCAACGACTTCGAAAAGCACCAGTTCTGGCACGCCCGGAGGCATCGCAGGCGTAAAAAAAGGGGACGGTTTCCCGTCCCCCTTTATGGAGCTTTAAGACTTAGCTTTTAAGTCGCTCAACCTCTTCCGAAAGTCGCTGAACCGCGAGGATCAACGGACACACCAGAGAGGCATAGTCAACCGCCAGATAGCCTTCAGACGACTTGCTGACAAAGAGCTTTGCCATCTGCGGGTCCGCATTCTGGACCTGCTGCGCAATGAGCCCCATGTGCTTCTGACCGTCTTCCTCGCCGATGTAGGAGTAAGTCACGACCGGGAGCTTGCGAATGAACGCAATCGCTCGGTCGGCATCGACCTTCGCAATCCCTTCCTTGAGGCGAACGTCCGACGAAACGCTGATGGCTGTCTTCGAATAGATTTTCGAGCCGGCAATCATCGTCTCAAGGCTGTTCGTCGCGAGCGTCATCATGGACGACGTTTTGAAGAGCGCCTGAGTGCCGTTGAGGCGAATCACGTCAGACGCCACAGAGCCGCCGAAGTCCTGGCCGTCCTGACCGTCGCGTCCATTCGTACCGTCGCGACCATCGGCACCAGGATAGCCCTGCGGACCGCGTTCGCCATCTCGACCAGGAAGTCCATCCTTACCAGGAGCGCCGTCTTTACCGGGCAATCCTTCGGCACCGGGAAGACCATCCTTGCCCGGGAGGCCCTGCTCACCGCGAGCGCCGTCGATGCCGTTCTTGCCATCAACGCCGTCCTTGCCGGGCAGGCCAGGTTCACCCATAAGACTCGCAAGCCATTCAACTTCGCTGCCAATGAAGCCGTTCGCAACAGCGACCTCATAGGCACTCAAGCCATCAGCACCATCGGCACCCGGCGTACCAGAGCCGCCTTCGCCCTTGAGGGCAAAACGAGCATCCGATTCGGTCTTGCTGTAGATGGTAAGGCTGTTCGCCTTTTCGTCAAGCACATCCGAGAGCCAACGGTCTTCATTGCGATAGTTCACAACGTCCGTCGAGTGATCTGCGAGCACGCGGATCGGTGCAGGCTTGAAAGTCGAATCCGTACGGTCGTACCAAAGGCCCAAGAGAGATTCGTCGAGGGAGTCGATACGGATCAACTTGGCATCGATCACTTCGGTCGGGTATTCCTGCACGCCGATGCAGAGGTCCTTTTCGTTGAGCTGAGCGTAGAAGAAGTAAATCACTTCGACCCAGCCGTTGCCAGTCCACTTCTTCCCGATGACGGTCTTGTCGTCAGTCGTACCGAGGTAGATGTAGTTTGGAATGGTCACCTCAGTCGGGAAACCGTATGTGCCAGTGCAGATGCTCTGGTCGTTAATGAAGCCGTAATAAAACAATGGCTTTCCTTATAAAAAAGGCCGAGGGACAGTCCCCCGGCCATGAGCACACAGTAGCATGCCCTTAGTCGCAACGTGCCGATTCTCACAGCTCGTTGCATCTGACCTCAAAAGAGGATGCTGTACAGCCACGTAGCGAGAACACCGGCAATGAAACCAACCGGTCCCCAAAAGAGGCGCGTCTTTCGACGTGTCTCCGCATCGAGCAGAGCCTTCTGGGCTTCCACCTTGGCGATGAGCTCGTCGGTCACTTCCTCGACCTTGACGCCGAGCTTGTCGAGCCATTCCTTCACTTCTTCTTTCGTCATTTCAGTCACCTTCTCCTTTAGCGCATCTTTCAACGCCTTGACAATCAAATCCCACATATGAAAAAAACCGCCTGAAGGCGGTGTGATAAAGTTACGTGTACGAACGTTGCTCATGGCCGATTCGGTAGCCGTGAGCCATTTTTGCATCCGTATTAAAAATGTTTCAAGATGTTACCCCCCCCAACCAGATTCTCCGCTTGGTAATTAACCTCGACCGCTCGAAAGAGCGTCTTGAGTCAGTTTCAAAACAACTTTCAGCGCAAGGCCTCTCCTTCCAACGCATACCCGCTGTAGACGGGCGCAAACTGAGCCCCGAGCAACTTTCCCGCCTCGAAGCCCCATACAACGCCCCCGAGAAATTCGTCTTCCGAAAGGCGTTGTGGCCAACTGAAATTGCGTGTTTCTTGTCGCACGCGGCCTGTTGGGAAAAGCTTGTCAACAGCAACTGCGACTGGGCCTTGATCATGGAGGATGACATCGTCCTTTCGCCCCGCTTCAAGCTGTTCGCCGCGTCTTCCAAATGGATTCCTCAAGGCGTCCGTATCATCCAACTCCACGGTTCACGTCAAACGTTCACGGTCGGAGAAAGCTATCCGGCTCACGACACGGAGTTGCTTCGGATCATCAGGCCAACTCCCCTTGGTTGTTTGGCCTATCTTATCCACCGCGAAGCTGCCGCCTACGCACTCGCGACCTATATGCCGATACCAGCACCTGTTGATGACTGGCTGTTTCGCCAGTGTAGCGACTTCGCGAGGCGTTTCCCGCCGCACAGGCTGTTTACGTCTTGCGTTGCAACGCTTGACGTCCCGTCAACCATCGGGGATAGGAACGTCCGCAGGAAGCTGCCAGAGAGCATCAAAGTGCGTTTACTCCGTGGGTTCAAGTCTGGCAGCTATCGCCTTTCGACGATGTTCCGCAAGAAAAGAACCCTGACGCTTACGCAAGATTGATGCTCTACCTTATGACTTCTCGTAAGGCCGCGGCCAGAGTTCCCCCATCGCGTCCACGGCCTTCGCAAACGCCTCTTTCAGCTGCTCTATCGTGACGGTCGCAACTTCGTCATTCGCCAACACCCAGATAACGGATGAGCGCCCAAGAATTTCAGACGCCTTAATGGCGTGCGCCATTCTCGCTTGGGCATGCTCTCCGCCATCAAAGGGCATTCCGTCGACCTCGACGATGATTGTGCCAACTTGCTCTGCTCGAATGCGCTTTGCTTCTGCGAGACGCCGCGCCTCCAACTCTTCAGCCGGAATCTCTGGCGCATAGCCCGCGACGTAATAGCGTCCATCGTAGGCTTGCTCCACTTCTCCTACTTCCGTATAGCCCATTGCCTCGAAAAGCCCAACGGATTTTCCTACGGCAATAAGCACTTCCTTGGTGTCCTCATTTTGAATCTTGTGTCTGTGGATCATAACTTCACCTCATTGGATGGAAATAGACATTGCCTACGTTTGAAACGGTATATGTTTCTCCAGCCCGTACAGGAAGAATTCCTGTAGCCGTCCCAGGATATCTGTTTTGGTAGAACTCAAAAAGTTTTGCACCGCTGGCTTTGTGTATGACTTTACCGCCCGTATAGTCACCGCTATTCATATTTTCGAGCCTCAGCCATCCGTCTTCAACCGGAGTGAAATCCCCTTTTGTAATTTGAACGAACGATCCATAGTTAGGCATCATTCGTGTCGCAGGAGGAATATTCGGCTTATTCGACAAGTCGTTGTAGTTCCCAGAGGTCGCTACAGCATGAAGCCCGAGATAAACGTTCCCTTTTCTGTCCGGTCCCTTCCCGTTGACCGTCTTCACACCAACGTCGACCGAAACATTTCCGTTCGAATCAGGAGTATTTCCGTTTACCGTCTTCGCCCCAACATCGACGAGCACATTGCCGTCCGCGCCGGCGACGTTCCCATTCACGCTTCGAACATGGGTACGAACGGTCCATTCAACCATGCCGTCCGCAATGACCTGACCATGCGTGACATTTCGCGTATCAAGCAGCTCCGCGCTCGTCTTCCCCGCCTTCGTGCATTCGAGGAAGCGCTCGTACTGGAAGGCGCAGTCCACCTTGTCGCCGACTTGGTACGCCGTTGACTTGCGTCTGAACTCGTTGATTTCGTAGATCAGCTGAGTGCAGACCGCCGTCTGGGGAGCTTCATTCAAAACGTCCTCTTCAGCAGCAAGGCGCACGAGACCGGCCTTGCTCGTCGTAGCGTTCGGAAGCGTCACTTCGCCGGATGCGTCAGGCGCGATGCTATTCACCGTCTTCACCGCGCCAGACTCGCTCCACTTTCCGAAGGTCACCCCATTATTGCAGTTGCGCCAGAAGGTGCGGACCGTGTTGTCGGTTAGGTTCGGGACGTAGCAGACTTGCACGATGTTCCCGCTGACAGGAGCACCCGTGTCATAAGCCTGCACGATGCAGAAGGTGCAAGCGATCGGTGTATTTTTCAGCGTCCCACTGCAGGCCCATGTTTTGTCCTCAAGCAGCGTGTTCAGGTCCGCGTTGGCGATCTGGATCGTGTGATCTCGCTTATTCGCCAAGCCCTTCGTCAGCTCATCTTTTGTCGCCAGATGACTCATGTCGACATCGATCTGAATGTCGCCATTGCTGTCAGGCTTCTTCTTGTTCACAGTACGCACGGCGTCTTCGACATTTTCGACGCGCGTAATCGGAAACTGGATGACGGTGTTGCCTGCTTCATCCGTCGTCGTAAAGACGATGTCTTGTTCTTTCAGAGCCATTATTTAGCCCCCTCCTTTGTTTTTGATAAGCCGTAGTCCGGCTTTGACGGTGCTCGATCTCGAATCGCGCTGCACGTCTTGTGTTTCGCGAAATCCGAGGCATCAGCCTTTGTGACTACCTCGGACTTCTTTGCGAACTCTTTGCTAATTTGCTGACTCTGCTTCTCTTTGAAGTGAGCCAGCCCTATCAAATCAAGAAAAGAGTTAGCCATCGGAACGCCCCCTACGCGAAGAGGGCGTCGATCTCTTCGTTCGTAATGCCAGTCATCGTGATCATCGGGGCCATCGGGTCCCAACTCGCGCCATTCCAAACGACATTCATCCCGGCGTCGATCTGATGAGCAGGATCGGCAGTCTCGACGTTGTACATATCGCCGGCCTTCACATCCTTGGTCGGCAACGCCGCATAGTTTTCGACGGAACCCTTGTAGTTCACAGCGCTCGCAATGTCCGTTTTCAGCGCGTACGGCGTGAGATCGATATTGACGCCCTTCGAACTGACCGGCAGAGCACCGCCGTTGACGCTCACTTTTTCGAGTACGTTGACCTGAGCTCCCACAGCGACTCCTTGCAGTTTTGTGAAGTCGGCAGCAGACATCAAACCCGCCGCATCAGCCGAAGCCGGACCATACGTCGTGTCCTGAGCCGGAATACCGAGCGCCGTGATGTCGCCCTTGACAACCTTCGTGCCTAAAGTGACGTGCCCATTGCCGTCAGTCGTGATTTTGTAAAGTCCTGCACCAAGAGCACCTGCCGTCACGCTCGGGTGTACATAAACGGGCGTCTCAACATCATTGATCTGGATGTTCCCGTTCGTTTCAGAGTTTTCGACCTTCGTCGCCTGAGCTGCGACACCTTGCAACTTGGCGAAGTCTTCCTTGCTCATCAGACCGTCTTTCTGAGTCGTTGCAAGCTCATAGATCGTCTGCGGCATCGTCACCGTTGCGAGCGTTGCACCAGAGACGCTCTTCAGCGTGATCGTGCGCCCCTCGATCGTCATCTGCCCGGCAACGACCGTCTTCAATTTGCTGTCGTAATGAGTCAAACCTTGCTTATCTAAAAATGCATTCAATTCACTCATTTTTCTCACTCCTTTTACGATTAAAAAAGATTGTCAATGAAAGAGTTGTCAATGCTTTCGACGTGAGCCCCCTCGCCTGGTTTACCAGGTTCTCCGGGTTTTCCGTCTGCCCCATCCTTGCCCGGAGGTCCCTGGATGCCAGGAACCTCTACCGTGACGACCTTTGGAGCAATATCGCTACATTGACCTTCGATGTAGATTTCTTCAGTTAAAGCAATTTTTCTGCGAAACTTCTCACGCCTTAGGCTTGCATCTGACACGGGTCACCTCCGGAGAAACTTTGATTTTTCCTTCAAGAATCCTTGTGATTGCACCGTCCGGAGACTCAAGCTCAATGTCATAAAGCACCGAATCGCCCGGATATTGCTCGGTGTTTTCGTGATTGAACTTCGCTGTGATTTTCCCGGCAGGGCTATCAATAAGAAGGCGACCATTACACGTTGTCAGCGTGTCAATAGCCGCCTCGCTGAATGCGTACCGGCGCACCTGCATGGCAGCCGAGTACCCACTCAAATCAATCGGTCCACTCTTATCTCGCAAGACGAAATAGACAACCTTGTCCGAACCTTGATCGAGAGAAAAGTTGTGAACAGCAGCCATTCCCTCACCTCCTTCAACTCAAGCCATAGTCAGGCTTTTCAGGAGCACGATCCCTTTGATCGCCAACGTCCTTCGAGAGATTGACCGAGATCGTTCCGTCTGCTGCAACATCGACGTTCTTGCCGATCTTGATGTGGCCCAGCTTGTCAGCAGTTGCAGCCGTCAGCTCGTGGACGATGCCAGTTGCGGCAGCGCCCGTCTGGTCGACGGCTTCAGGAGCTCCGCCCGCACCTGGACGGATCAACTTCCCCGCATTCTGGGCGGCCATGAGGCTCTTGTATGCCTCGTCCGCGACTGCCACCTTGTCTGCGGGCATAACGTCCACAGACACGATCTCTGTGCAGTAAAACGCGCGTTGAGACGCGCTGTAGTAGTAAGCCATCCCGTCCTCTCCTTTCAGAATCCGAGTGCCATCCAAAGCGCCGGGACTTTACCGTTTGCGTTGTGCTTGAAGGTCGCGTTCCCCTTCGTCAAGCCTGTGGCAACGAAGTCCGCCACGACCTCACCGGTAGGCGTTGCATTTGCGAAAACAGCGCTCGTCGGAAAAGCAACCGGGAAGGCAACAACGGTAGAGCCATCGGCAGCAATTGAAGCCTTGCCCCATTGCACGATCAAACCATTCGGCAACTTCTGAAAGCCGCTGTCGCCATGATTCTTCAAAAAGGCAGACAGCAACCCAAACGGCGTCACAGCCTTCGTGTTGTCCTTTCCTGAAAGCACTTCAGCCGGAACGGCGATGCGGATCAAACCGGTGCGGCTTTCCGTCGCTGTTCGAGCGCTGAGACTATTCGGCGTGACGGCACGCGTTCCATCTGTTCCCGCGATCGTTTCTTCATTCGTCGCAAGCTCGACAACGCCGAGAGTCGTTGTCGTTGCGGGCGGGTTCAAGAAGTTCGTATCGCCGAAAGCGATAGAATCCGCAGAGAAGTCCGTCACCGCAAGATCAATCGCGAGCAGAGCCTGCGACTGTGAAGCCTTCTGGATGATCGGAACCGTCTGCGAGCAAACCGCGAAAAGGGTTCCGCTCGCCGTGTAGAGACCGACCTCATAGACCGTGTAGGCCTCAGTCGAATCGTCACGAGCCGCAAGGTGGATGACGTTGTCTCCAACCGCACCTCCTGCGATGGTCGTCAGACGCTTGAACTCTTCCTTCAAGGTCGTCTGGTCGTTCGTCGGCGTGTATTGCCCCGTGCCGTAGCCCACCTCCGTGATGACAACGGGGGCGAATCCTCCCTGTTCTGCCTCAACAACTTCGGCCAGACCGGCGTCAGTAATCAAAATTGTGTTGGCCATTATTCGGCACCTCCTTGTTTCGCAAGAGCCGCCGCCACAGCTGCATCCACGACGGCTTTTAGCGTTGCAGGCGTGATGAGCTTCGTCGCCGACGTGCCAACTTTCGCTTCCTCAACTGTCGCAATTCGCGCATCGAGCGCAGCCTTTCCAGTTGCGGGCGTCATTGCCTTCAAAGCATCTGTTCCGGCTGTAGCTTCAACCGCAGAAGCAATCTGAATCAGCCCCTTGGCGGCTTCACTTGCGTCCGGGGTCGCCTCATCGACGACAGCCTTTAAGCCCGCAGGAGTAACGGCGCGTTCTTTGTCCGTACCTGCTTTTGTTTCTGTCTCGGTCGCCAGTTCGACGAGACCGTTTCGGCCAGTCGTCGCCCTCAAGCCTCGAAGCCCGAGCGGCGTCACATAGAGCGTCCCGGACTTCCCTTCAATCGTTTCCGCTTCGGAAGCAGCTGCGCCTTTCATGGTCGCAGGCGTGAGAGCAGCCGCGCCTTCCGTTCCCGCCTTCGCTTCGGCTTCCGTTGCTGTTCGGATGAGACCCGCACGTTCTGCAGTGGAAGTCAAGCTCTTCAGACCGGCGGGCGTCACAGCTCGCTGCGTATCGGTCCCTGCCTGCGTTTCTTCGTCAGTAGCAAGCTCAACGATCCCCGCATTCACGGCCGTTGCAGCAGCGAAAGAGAAAGACACATCGCCGAAAGTGATGTTCCCAGCGTTGACGCCTTCGAGCTTCATGTCGATAGCAAGGAGCAGATTGCTTGACTCCTGCTTTGCAATGATCGGCGTGCTCTGCGAATAGACCGCAAAAAGCGTCCCATCAGAAAGGAAAAGCCCGAACTCGCACACTTCATACGAGCCCGGGCCGTCATCCTTGCACGCGACGTGAATCGCGTTGTCACCCGCTTGCCCACCTTCTAGGATCGGCATGCGCTTGACTTGAGCTTGTAGCTGTGTCTGTTCCTTGTTTGCTGTGTATTTGCCGGTTCCGACGCCGATCTCAGAAATGGTGACGGCGTTCGTACCGGTCTCTTGTGCATTGATGACGGCCTGAATACCGGCTGTCGTCAAAACGATGTCCATGAGAAACCCTCCTTATTTTGCAAGCCCAACAAGGGACCGCATAGCAATAGGTCGCGCTCCGACGAAAATGCCGACAGCCGCATCAATATCACGGCTGACAATCTCTTCAGAGCGAATACGCGCGTAAGCTACCGGGCGCAGATAACCGTCAACACCCATGCCGCCCTGGAGCTGTCTCACAAGCACGAAGGTGTAGTGCGATCGGACCGGCTTCGCGTCGTCGATGAGCGCGAAAAGGTCCTCCTGCATTTCTGCATCAAGCGTGCCGTCGATGTTTCCAAGCGTCGCCTGAATCTCGAAAGTGTGGGGCGTTCCCTTCGGCTCCTGGTGCCACCACTCTTTGATGGTCGCAGCCGAACCGATCGAAGAAACGGCATCCTTGACAGCACGAAGCGTGCCTTTCTTGCGCTTTTCGCGCACAACGTTTTTCAAGACGCTGCGCTTCAAAGCAACGGGCCACGAATCGCGCCAGACGCTCGCATCCCACCCGTAGGCGACATGGTCGAGCTGCGTGCTCGTGAGTTTGTCAATGCTGACGTAGATCGACGGAAGATCAACCGCCGCCGTCATATCGAGCAACTGCTTGTCAAGCGCCGTCGCGCTGTGCTTGACGTTGTCGTCTTGAGCAATTGAGTCCGGAAGTAAGTCGCTCAGCCTTACGTCCGCGAGCCCCTTACTCATCCTTGTAGCCCTCGTAAACGATCTTCACGCCAGTGCATTGGGCGACCTGGTCGCTTTCGAGCTTCTGGAAGTCAACTGGCTTCATCGTCGGGTTGTCGATGCGCGAAGCTCCCGCCTGCATGACGTACTGAATGAGCCTTGCAGGGAGAATGTCGCGACCGATTTTTCCTTGCTGCCACACGCGGTATTTTTCGACCGCCCTTTCGACATCAGATTTGATCTGCTCGGCGCGCGAACTGTCCTCGCGACTGATCCAGTAGTGAATCTCGAGCTCGTAATTCACGGCCTTCGGCGCAAGCACCTGAACGAAGTCCGTGAGAGGTCGACGCGTTTCATCACTCAAGTACGCATCGATCTGCTCAAGCGTTTCTTTGGAAGGCAATTCGCCGCCCGCAAGAAGCACATAGACATCGACCTCGCCCGGTGTCGGGGAGGTAACGGAAACGTCAAGCACGGAGCTCGACACGCTCTTCGCGTGATAAACGTACGCCTTCTCAGGCCCCGCAACAGAGAAGCCGTTCGGTGCGAGTCGAATGCGCTCGGCAAGGGACTCGTCACTTTCCGCTTCAGAGCCGCCTGTCGTGATGGTTGTGTTCTCGGCTTTCGCTACGAACGTCATTGGCTTGACGATGGTGTTGACCTGACCGGCAAGGTAGTCGTTGCCGACCGTCCCTGCAACGGTGCAGGATGCCGTGACGCTCCCTTCGAGCTTACCTTTCTCAATATTGAGTTCATGGTCCGTCGCGAATGTCACAACACCGTTCGTCACCTCAGTTCCTGCAGGGATCGTGTAGACCGTCGCCAGAGCCTGCGAAAGCGTGAATTTGATCGTCGTGACGGCCTTGCTTTCAGAAAGACGCGTAACGCTCAAAAGCGTGCCGAGTGCATCGAGGTAGCCGTCCTGAGCATATGAAAGCAGGTTCTGCTGCGCCGCCAGATTCACAGCCGTGCGCTGTTGAATGATGACGGCAGCAAGGCTCAAAAGGTAGAGTCGTACTGGGTCGCCCGCCGCGAGGGTTCGCCCACTTGCTTGTTCGTACCCAGTGATAATCTCGGCCTTGATGGTCTCGGCGTCCGTTTCAAGGAATTCAACCGCCGGCAAGTGCCAACGGGGAATTGTTTCAGCCATGTCTTATTCCTCCTCTCCGATTTGCACAACAACGCGCGGTTTCAAAATACCGTCCATTGCGCTCGCAGTGTCCTCGTCAAAGTCGACAGACACGACCGTTGCTCTTGGCTCGTACTCCTCAATCGCGTCAATCACCTCAGACCGCATCAGCATCTTTGCAACCGGCATTGGTTTGTCGATATGCGCCCACGTCAGCCCGAAGTCTCGGTCCAGAGGAACGGAGCCCTTACGCGTGCTGAGGATCGTCCGCACGTTCTGCAGAATCTCTCGCACCTCGTCAGACGGCGCGAAGTCGACTTGACTTGATAGCGTCACTGTGTACTGAGCCATTACGCCGCCTCCTTCAGTGTGATGCCGACCTCTGCAGACACGCAGATGCCGAAGTTGTTGTGATACTTGCGCTCCTCACCAATCGACTCAATGACGAACTTTCCAAGGTAGTCCGGCCCGATGAGCAAGCGTTCCGGCTGCTTCTTTTCGAGCATTTTCTTGAGCATGATGAGTGCCACCAGAGGCGGCGTCCCGAGCGAGGAGTTCAGCTGAATATTGAAGCTGACCTCCGTGAGCCCTGGTCCGATGTACTCAAGCTTCGGCTTCTTACCGATGATCTCGTGCGTCGCCCATCTTGCGCTGCGCGAGACAGACAGGTCCTTGAAGGTGTAAACGACAGCGCTGCTGCTGACGAACGGGACCTTTCCAAACAGTCCGGTTAAGCTAAAACCAAGTCCCATTTCATCGCCTCCTTACAGCGGCGGACTCGTCGGAGAGCCGTCGCCTTGTTCTTGGTGTTGGTGGTTCATCAGACTGATGCCGCCTGCGACAACATCGCTCGACGCATCGATCTGACCTTCCAGATTCATGTTTCCGGAGACCGTTACGGCCGCACCGCCTCCACCGCTGACAGCGAGGCCACCCTTCCCGGTAATGAGGCCTGTGACGTTCAGCACACCAGTAATGTCCGTTTTCGGCGTGTTAAGCGTTACGCTAGACGATGCTTTTACCGTCGCCGTTTTGCAGTTGATCGTCACAGCGTTCGGCACCGTGATGGAGCCGTCCTGGCGGTTGAAAACGATCTCCGTGCCTTCAATCGTCACCGTGAGCTTGTGCTCCTGACGGTCGTAGCAAACGCGCGTGTCGTCGTCGAAAACTACCGTGCGGCGGTTTTCCGTCGATTCCGGAGGCGTCACCTCTCCCGCGTAGATCGAACCGAGAATGACGCCGTCTTCCTGCCCCTCGCCGAAGAAGAGCACGATGGCGTCCTCGCCGACGTCGGGCATGGCGTAGTCGTGATTCTTGAGCGAGTTGCGCTGAAGAACGGGGAGGTCGAAGCTCACGATGCTATCCTCGTCGTCGAAGACCACGCGGGCTGTGCATTTCGCAGGGTCGATGCTCGAGATTTCACCAATCTTGATGAGGCTCGGCACATCAGGGACTTTCCAAAGTGCGTCCATGCCGCACCTCCTCAATAGTTGTTGTTGACGCGCCGGACTGACAAAGACGTCACGTACCCGCTCGTGCTGACGCTGTGCGACGCGCTTTCGATGATGAACGCCCCATCGAACGACCCGAAGCCCTTCAGATTGATGACGACACCCGCCACAAGGGACGTGTCGCCGACAAGAGAAAGGCTGCCGGTCATCTTCCGAAGGTTGAGCTTGCGAAGCGTTGCTTTAGCGATCCGCTTCGCTTCGGAGATCGAAGTCGCACGCTTCTTAACCTGGTATTCCTGACCGTCGTCATCGGCGTCCGGATCGACGTAGGTGTACGTCATGACGGCAGGATTTTTCTTCTCAGGAACGGCGTCGATGTCATACTCGTTCGACGTGTAGCCGCCTGCGGAGGACTTCTTCTTTTCCTTAGGGTTGCGGTATGAGATCGTGCAACTCTTGTACGTCTCAGACTGCTGCGACTCGAAGTCCCACGAGAGGATGTCCGAGACGCCCAGCGTGAGCGTTTTGACGGGCTTCTTCTTTTCATAGAATGCCTGGTCGAAAATCACAATCTGCGAGTCCGTCACCTTGATTGAAAGGCCGGCGTCTTCACATAGGCGGGAGAGAAATTTCAGGTTGCTTTCGGCCTTCTGATCCTGTCGGTCGTAGCTCGGGTTCTCCTTCGAATCGAAGAGGAGCTTGACTTTCGCAGCCGCCGCAATTTCCTGAGCGATGCCCTTGAGCGTCTTTTTCTCCCAGGCCTTCGTGATCATCTTGCGACGAATCGGAGTGTTCATCGGGATCGACACGGCCCGCATCTCGAAGACACGAGGCGAGCCACTGGTGCGGAGAGAATCGACGAAGAACTTTCCGCAGAAAAGCTCGCGCCCCTTCTTCCCGTCAACCGTCCCCGATGCGATGTAAGCGCGGACGACTTCGCCGCCGTCCGGTTTCCACTTGCTCGCCCACTTCCCTGTCGGGTCCTTCAAAGTAATGCTGATTTCATCCGCCTCATTCGTTTCCTTGTCGTCGTATGAAAAGGAAAGGAGATCAGGCAGGATGTCCTGCGTCACAGAAGTGCCGGCTTCGGTGAAGAGGAGCCTCAGATAGGTCTGGATAGGTCCACTCATCGCGTCCCCTCCGTACGCTTCCACGGCGGAAGGTTCTCAGCAAACTCCATCGAGCCAGTGTCAATGTCCGGCACATTGATCACGACGCCCGCACTGAAGAAAACAGTCTTCCGGTGCTGTAGATTCGCGCGAATCAGCTGGTCCATCAGCGCCTCAGAGCCATAAACTCGCTTGGCAATGATGTCCCAGGTGTCCATCGCGCGGGTCTCATACGTTTTCACGTTGCCGCCTCCTTTAAGCAAAAGATAGACGCTGCTGATCCGCCAAAAGACGGCGCAGGTCCTTTTCAAGCTGTCGGCGACCTTCATCAAGGCCGCGCTTCACGCCTTCATAAGCGTCGCCAGAGCCGCCCGACACGTTGATGACGGGAGCGAAATTGACGGTGATGCCGCCACCTGCCCCAACGCCCGCACCGAGCATCGAGGAGAGTTTCGAGAGTGGAATGACCGCCTCGGGTTCTCCGCCTTCGCCGATGTTCGCGAGCGTCGAGCGCGTCGCAATGCCGCCCTCGGCAAGCTGTGGAATCTTCGGCAGGTTGACGCCGAAGGTCTGCCCACCGAACTTCGGCACCCAGTCAGGAATGTCCACGCTGATGCCGTTGATGGCTCCAATCGCGCCGTTCACAAGGTTGATGACGTTGTTGATCGGCGCCTTTGCGAGTCCAACAAGGGCCTTGAAAGCATTCGAGAAGATGCCCTTCACGTTCTCCCATGCGGCAGACCACTGCCCGGTGAAAACGTTCTTCACAAACCCAATGAGGTTCGAGAAGACGCCCCAGACGTTCTTCGCAATGTCGGCAACGATCGCAAAGTTCGCCTTCACGACCGAAGCGATGTTCGGAAAGTTCGACGAGAACGCGCTCCAGAGCTCAACCGCCTTCGCTTTGATGGTGTCCCAATTCTTGTAGACCGCGAGCCCTGCGCCGACGAGCAACGTGAAAGCCGTGATGACGATCCCGACCGGGTTCGCCCGCATGGCCCCATTCAGCAAGACCATCGCACCGCGCATCAACTTCGCAGCCGTGGTCGCAGCCGTGACGACGAGTTTCCACGCGCCGAGCGCAATGGCCTGCGCCTTCGAGGCCGCTGTCGCGAGCACCGTGCTGTTTCGCATCAAGGTGATGGCCTTCTGGATGTTCAGGAAGCCCTTGTACATTGAGATGACGGGGCTCGCCAAAAGCGCGAAGACAAGGCGTAACGCATGAAAGGCAGCCACAGAGCCGAGGATCGCGCCACCGACCTTCATGGCCGTCAGAATTAGCGACTGATTTTCACTCACCCACTTGATGACGCCCTCGCTATTTTTCACGAAGGCTTCCGCCGACTTTCGAACAGCTGGAAGAAGAGCCGTCCCGATCCCGCCGGCGACTAGCTTGACCGCGTTACCTGCAATCTGCAGGGAATTCGAGGTCGTGTCAGCCCTGGACTGGAATTCCTTCAGCATCGAACCGGCATACTGAGCCGGATCGGAAATCATCGCAAAGTTTCCTGCAAGCAGGTCGCCCTGCTTGGCAAGCGTTGCCACCGCAGACTTCACGCCCGCTTCGTTACCGAATAGAGCGCCAATGATCGAGGACTTCTGGTCTTCTCGCAAGCCGTTGATGCGCTTGAAAACGTCCTGAATCGCCTTTTGAGCGTTTTCAGAGTTCGACGTCATCATGTGCGCCATCTTGCCTGCGTCGATGCCGAGCTCTTCCATGGCTTTCTTCTGTCCCTTCGTGGCGCCTTCACCGGACGACAAAGCGTTGATGAATGACATCATCGAGGTCGAAGCGACTTCTGACGACACAGACGCGGATCGGAAAGACCCGGCCAATGCAGCAATCTGCTTCTCGTTCATCGCGGTCAAGCCCTTGAGAGCACCACCGGAGCGAGCAAGAACCTCGACGACGTCCTTCGCGGAAGCAGAGGTCGTATTGCCGATTTGATTGACGATGTCAAACATCGCCTTGCTCTGCTCGATGTTGATGCCCATCTTGGACTGAATGTCCGCGTATGCAGCACCGACCTCATCGCCCGTCATATCGAAGGCGATTGCCATCTGGTTCTGAATCTCAACGAGCTTCAAGGCTTCGTCGGCAGTCTTGGCGATGCCGGACTGAAAGGCATTCGCCGCCATCGCCGTCATGTCTTCGGTGCTCTTCGCGTATTGAAGCGAGAGCTTCTGGATGCCGTCAAAGACTTGCTTATAGTCGTCCGAGAACTTTCGAAGCTCAGCCTGTTGGTCTTCAAAGCTCATCGCCTGCTTGACCGGAGCGCCTGCGGTTGCGGCAACCGTAGCGCCAATGCCCATAAGAGCGCCCGCGCTCGAAGACCGCATTTCGCTGGCCTTATCCTGAGCGCCCTGAGCTTTGCTCAATCGCTCGTTGATCTTGGCAAGCTTCTGCTGCGCTGCACGAGCCCTGTCGGCCGACTGTGCGAGCGCATTTTGTCGTTCGATAAGTGTCCTCAGGTGCGTGCCGGTCGTTCCCATCTGACCGTCAAGTTCGCGCAGAGAGGATCGATTCTTATCAAGAGCCTTCTTCGACTTTTCAAGGGCGGCTTTCGCCTTGTTGAACTCGGAGACCATCTGGACTGACGGCTCCTTGGTCGAACTCATTGCTCTCCCGAGTGCTGCGACCTTTTCTTTCGCCCGGATGTACTCTCGTGAGCTTTCGCCAACAGCCTTGCGTGCCTTTACGAGACCGTCCATCTTTGCGGCTTTCGCGTTCAGCGTAGAGAGTGAATCACCCATGCGGGCGACGGTCTCTTGCCCTTTCTTGAAGGTGTTCGCGAAGTCTCCGGAAAGCTTCCCCGCGATCTTGAAGGCAATGTCGTAAACCTTCGACATGAGGTCACCTCCTTACGAAAAAAGGCGGTTGCCCGCCTTATTTTTTCTTCGCCGCCCGAGCTTCTGCTTCGAGCTGCTTTGTAATCGTTCTGTTCCATGATGCAAGCTCAATCAACGGCTCTTGCATCCACTCAAGCGCGCCACCTTTCATAACGCGCGCAATGGATACCGCCGCAGACTTGACCTCGTCGTCGGGATCAGACCGTTCTGCAAAGCCAATCAGCCCAACAAAAAATTCATGACCTCCTGGCCGATCGCGCAGTAGTCCTTCGCGGGCAACCCGTCCATAAACTCAATCGGTTGCTTCGCTGCCTTCGCGGCAAGGTAGACACAAAAGTCAGTGTCGGACGCCATCAGCGGCGAGAAGTTCCCTGCGCGGGTCCACTCACGTTTTGCGGCAGACACGTCCTTTCCTGTGAGCACGTCGAGATTGATCTCGATTTCCGTGTACTTCTGGCCTTCGAACTCGTATTCCTTCGAGAGGATGTACTTCATGAGATTCACTCCTTTATGTTGGGATTGCCGGGGCACGACACGTGCCGTCCCCGGCGTTGTGCTTTACGCCAAGCCCAGGTCCTTTCGAACACTGGCGAGCTTGTCTTCACCGTCAAACTTAGCAATGAAGTTGTACTTGTCGATTTCGATGAGTTCCTTGCCATTCACAAGGACCTTCATGTAAATCACCTCAAACTCGGTTTCGCTGTCCGTCGTAGAACCGACTTCGAAAGAACCGAGCGAGACGCTCTTCGGCGTCGCACGCAGAGAAACGCGCACGGGAACGGACGAATATTCGCCGAGCGCTGCGTCATAGACCTGCTGCGATCCGCGCAAGTCAAGCGCATGCGCCTTTTGGTTCGCGAGCTTTGCAAGTTCGGGCGTGATGGTGCGCCAAGTGAAGGTCGCAGTCATCGAACCGAAGTGGCCGAGAATCGGACTCTCAACTTCGCCAGCAATGCCGGCTCCGCTGACCGTGTCACCCATCGCCTCAATGGACGGGAGGTCCACATTCGCGACGCCGAGCAAGTCGTTTCCGTCGTTGTAAACGCGGAAGTTAATCAGGCGCTCGGGCACCTTGTTTCCAGTTGCCATAATTCAAGCCTCCTTTTATTCAAACAGCGTCGAGAGATAGCTCGCGTCGTACTCAAGAATGAAATCAATCTCGCGATTCGGTGACGGCGGCGTCACGTAAACGTGGAAGCGTGCGATGCCGTCCATCAGGTCCGTCGTCGAGTTTTCGCTCTCAAGGAACTCCACGCGACCACCGAGGATGTACTGACGAGCCGCAAGCCCGTTGAGCCAAATGTTCGCACTGTCAACAATCGTGTCGACCTGACGGCGGTTCAACGGCGCATCAACGCGCTGCCAGAAGGTCTGCACAAGCGTGTTGCCGACCCAGTTGAACATTCTGCGCACCGGAATGAAGGAATCCTTCACGTCCGTGTTGCCCGGGTAGCAGGCCATGCGGTTGCCCCAGCACACCCAACCGCCGATGAAGTTGAGCGCCGTCACGACGCCCTGGCCGTTCAGATAAGCGCCATTTTCAGGCCCTAGCCAGACTTCCTTGCCGTTCTCAAGGACCGTGGAAGTCATCTGGAAGTTCTTATTGGACGGACTGACATACGGCGTGCTGTCGTTGTCACCGTCCACCTTGCCGATAAGTCCCATGAGCTGAGTACTCATGTGGTACGCCGTTCCAGAAAGGGCAAGCATCGGCCAACATGCAACTTGCGCTTCATCAACAACGTTATTGTTGTTCTTCCATTCGGCGACCTTCGAGTAAGAATCGACGGTGTCCGTCGGCACGTCAATCAGAGCGATCGCACGGAAGTGTTCGTTGATGTTGACAGCCTTGGCAGCCATCACAGCCGCCACCTCCGGATCGCTCGAATATTTCGGAGCGACGATCTGCCCCGGCACAAGGCGGAAGCGCGGGAAGCACTCGCCGATAAGCTCAAGGCCGCTCTTCGCACCATCAACGGACACGCCGCCGATAATTTCATTCTTCGTAACAGCCGACGGATCGAGCTTTTCGGCCGCAAACGTCAGCGATGCGCCAACCGGAACCTTGAAGCTGTCCTCGTCCTTCTTCGACGTAATGACCAGATTGCCTTCATCGTTGAAGGTCGCGACGAAGTCCGTGCCTTCCTGGTATGTCGTAACGTCCTGAGAGATTTTCAAGGTCGACAGGATGATGCCGGCCTCAGCGATCGTCGCAGAGCCGGTCTTGGAATCGAGCGTCACAGTCGTTGCCGTCGCTGTCTTCTTGTGCTTCGTAGGATCGAGCACGTTGACAACGATGATCGGCGCGACGCCAAAAAGAGCGAACTGAGAATAGATCGCTTCGCTCAGCGTGAAGTCGTACTTTTTCAGACCGCTTGCGCTGTCCTCTACCGGCGGCACGTAGCCGAAGGCAGCGACAGCCTCGTCATACGAGTAGCAGAGAACGGGCTTGTTGACGTTGGTCGGATCGGTCATATTGACCGGAGCAGTCCCAACAACGAAAGGAATGGCCGCCTCAACCTGCACCGGCGGCAGGATAGAAGTCGGCACTTCGGAGATTTTTACCCCGTGGTTGTATGCCATTTGATGACCTCCTTAGAGTTCATTTTTGAGTTGACGCACATAGGCGTTTAGGATGTCTCCCTTCACGCCGATGCGCTTTCGCGCTGTCGACAGTTCAGACACCGGAACAAAGAGACCGCGCAGGGCCTCACTCTTTTCGCGCATCGATACGATGTGCGGAGGAAATTCCCCTGCACGAAACACCGCATTGCGCATCAGTGCACCGCCCCCAATGGTCGGGCCGATATAGACGACGGCCTTTCCCTCGGCGGTTTGCGCCTTTTTAGTTGTGGGTTTCTTCATAGTCATCAGAAGTCCTCCTCCTTATCAATTGGCTGCGGCGTGCGGATGTCCCACGTCGTCTGCATGTCGAGCTGCCAGTACGGATAGGGCTGCTCCGCATAGGTGCTCCACTTGATCGGATGCTTCAGCCGATATCGATTAGCCAAGGTCATCCCCGGCAAGGAGCACAGCGCAGTGCGAATGCGGGACATAACGTTCAGGCAGTATTCGTGCCCGTCGTACTCTTCGGAGTAGGTCCCGACAATGATCGAAACACTCACCTCGGTTGAGTCTTGGTCTGTCGCACCTTCGTCGGCTCGGACAAGAACGAAAGGAAAGTCGTCCTTCTGTCCGGTACGCTTCGGCGGCAGATACCCGTTGACGACCTGCGGAGCACGAAGATCGCCCTCTGCAGAGCCGCGCTCTGGTTTCGTTGGAAGCGAGAAGTTCTTCACGGCCTCCGCGACCAGTTCACGGATCGCGCGCGTCAGTTCGTTTTCAACCATCCGCATCACCCCTTGTGTTTTGTGTATTTGTTGATGTTCCCACCGCCGAGGAGATAGCCGGTTTCGTGATCCAGACGCTTGAGGAAGGTCTCCTGCATCGCCTTTTCGACGTTGTCTACGACCTCGTTATTCCCAGACAGCACCGGGATTGCTGGACCATAAACCTCTTGCACAGGAAGCGAACTTGTGCCCAATCGCTGAAGAATCCTTCCGCGATAGACAAACGTTTTCCCCAATGGCTTCAAACCTCCCCGTGCCTTGACGGCGACGCGCACCGGCTTTCGTGTATTGCCGGTCGTGTCGGTTTTCGGACGAGTCTTGTAATTCACCAACGGAATGCGAGGCCCCTTACTCGTGACCAGCGCTTCAAGGTCTGAGCGCGTCGCCTTATGGATGGAGAAGTTACGGCGCACCGTTGAGGCCTTGATCGTGTACTCCTGCCGGATCGTTGAGACCGCGGCAGAGCGTCCGGCAGTGGCCGCACGATTCATCGAACGACTGACGGCAGCCTCGTATCCGTTCGGAACTTCCGAGAGCAACTTAGCGGCCTTCTCAAGAGCGTCCTTGTACCGCCCCTGTCCGTCGGAAACGATGACCTCTAGCGCTTTACTCATTGCTCATTCGCCTCCGTCACAATGACGAGCACGCCACCCTCATTGCTGACGGACTTGACAAGATGAAGCGCGCCGTCGATGTTGAGAAGCTCGCCCTCGACCGGCGTTTCAATCACGCCGACTTCGACGTAGATCGTCAGCTGGTTGACAAAAACGCCAAGGTATGAATCGTCGCCGTTCGCCTGCGTGATGATCTTGTCGAGAATGCACGGCACAACCTCATGGCCGATTTCGTGCTCCTCGGCAAACTCGTCGAGGTTGATGAAGACGTTCTGCACGTCAGCAGCAACGAAATCCTTGAAGGCACTCATCCCGCCACCTTCTTCGTCGTGCGACGCTTGACAGGTTGCTTGACTTCAACCTCTGGCTCATCTTCTGCTTCAGGAATCGGAGCAAAAGCAGCTTCCGGCGTCGGCAATGGAGCTTCTTCGACAGGGGCGTCCTCGACCTCATTCACGCCGACAAGCGCCAGATTTTCCTTGAGAAGCTGAAGGCCGACCGTATCGTCAACCTCGATCTCCTCACCTGCCGTGTAGCGTTTGCCGGAAATGAGAAGGTTTTCTAAAAGAACAACTTTCATTTCTGTCCCTCCTACGAAAAAGGGCAGGTCGTATTGCCTGCCCTAATTCGGTTTTTGTCGCTCTTAAGCGAGAGCTTCGATGACATGAAAGCCGTGAATCTGCTGAATGATCGGCAGCGGACGGCTCTTGATCTGCACGATGCGACCCGACGGGTTCGCACGCTGCACCCAAGAATCCGGCACACGAGCACCTTCGTAGAACTTGATCGCTTCGTCACCAGTCAGCGCAACAAGACCGTAAGCAAGCATCGTCTTCGCGTTCGGGCTTGCGAGCATGCAGAGTTTTTCGGGAACCATCGGCTGCTCCTTGCCAGCATCGTCGGCATACCACTCGTCGTAAGAGTAGATGTCAAGACCGGAGTCCTTGAGATAGCCCCAGTACGTCACACCATTCGGCAAGTGCTGCGGATCAATCGCACCCATGTCGACGCGACGCATATCGAGCTGCTTGGCAGTCGTGAGCTTATCGAGGATCGTATCAAGCACCTTCGAGCCACAGATTAGCTCGTGCGGCGTAAAGCCGCCGGACTGAATCATCGTGCGACGAAGCGTACGAAGATCGCCCATGATCTTTGCAGCGTCAGCAGCGTCCCACTTCGTTTCAAGAGTGGTCTTCGGCTGTTCCTGCTTTTCAAGGTGAGCCCAATAGTTCAGCACCTCATCGTAGCCTTCGCCCTTCACCGTCACCTTGCCAGTGAAAAGAGCCTCGGCACACATGACCTCTTCACGACGCGTGATGATGTCGTCGAGGTCGGACAGGTCCTTGCCAAGAATTTCTGCAGCGCGCTGCGTCGGGGACTTGGCAGAGTAGATCGTTTCACCAGGCAGACGCTTAAGCATGTCTTCTGCCGTCGTCACGCGCATCGGAGAAACTTCCGGCGCTTCGTAGCTTTCCGTGCGGAAGCCTTCACGCGTCAGGACGACACCGCCAACCTTCGGGTTGACGAACGGTGCAACCTTGCGACCGCCGCGACCGATGATGTCGAAGTCGATCTTCTGGGTGTGGAAGGTCGGGCGATTCGTGAAGTAGCGATCGCGCAACCAAGTGGAATTGCTCTTTTGGCCTTCTTCGACCATCGCGAGCATAGTGCGAGTAGTAAACATATCCATTGTTGTCCCTCCTGATTAGATGCTCTTCTTGAAGAAGATGCCGACCTTTCGAGCAGACGGCTTGAAGTCCGCAATCGCGGCACTGTTTTCCGTCTTAAAACTCAGAGCGTCTTCGTTGAACTCGCCCGTGAGATAGACGGGAGCGCTCTTGTCAGAGGAAGCCGTGTCCACATCCTCCGCGAGCACGGCATAGACCTCAGAAATGGTCGTCTTGCCTGAGTCAACAGTGCAAAGATTGCCGTCCTTGTCCAGGAGCGCCCCACGCTTGAGAACACCCTGGCTCTTCTTGATCGTCATGCTGTCGTTAACAACCGGCATGATCTGCGACGCGGCAAACAGGTTGTCCATCGTCGTTTCAAACTTTTCCTGCATAGACATTGATGTGTCCCTCCTTTACTTACGCGCAAAAGCGCGTGCACCGGCTTCAATGACAGCCTTCATTTCGGCGTCCTGCTTTGCCTTTTCTTCGGCCTTCGGATTGAGTCCCTCGTTGCCTTCGGGGTCGATGCCTTCAAGCGCCTTCGCATCTTTCATGCGAGCCGTTAGCATTTGTGCGCCGCGAGCCTTGTCCGCCTTCAGAATCTGCACAGCAAGCGCCTCGGCGGTCGTCTTGCCGTCAAACTTCGCAGCGTTCACAAGGTCTTCATGACCCACGATAGCGATGTCTTCAATCGCCTGAATGCGAGCGCGTTCCTGTTCGGCGCCTTCGGCAATAGCTTCGTTGCGGATCGCCTGCACCAAGTCAGGGTGTTCCGCCTTCAACGTTTCTAGATTCATCTTGTGAACCTCCTTTTGAACTGCGGATGCCTTGGGCTGTTCCGCGTTAATGAAGCCCTTTGGCGCATTCGCAAAGAAACGCGAATCTGCCTTCAGGCCGTTTAACATGACAAAGCCGCCAGAAGCCGTGTTCTTGACTTCCGTCGTTTCATCAATCTCGTCAGCCAGACCAAACTCCACAGCCTCTTCAGCAGTGAAGAACGTCTCGGCGTTGACCTTTTCCTTGATCTCATCAACCGTGCGACCGGTCTTTTCGACATAGATGTTGATGAGGTTTTCCTCAAGCTTCTCCATGTCGTCAGCCGCCTTCCTCATGTCGTCCGTCGTACCGATAGCAACAGAGCTGACCTTATGGATCATCATCATGGCCCCCCTCGGCATGACGACTTTCGCGCCCGGAACGCTCGTGATGATCGTCGCAGCACTCATTGCTGCGCCATCGATTCGGAAGGTGATCGGTCCCTTATGCGCCTTGAGAAGCGAATAAATGGACAGCCCCGTGTAGACAGCCCCACCGAACGAATTGATCGAAATATCGAGCGCGCTGTCGGACGGGATTTTTCGGAAGTCATCGAGGAACTCAGACTCGTTGAAGCCCCTTCCCCACGGATCGTCCTTCGATCCGCCCACATAGCCAAAGAGGTCCAGGCTTGCCTTTCCACCTCCGGCCCTCACATTCCAGAACTTATTCATCTGTTTTCTCTTCCTCCTTATCCGGTTCCGACTCAGGATGCGCCAGAGCTGTCGCGCTCAGACCGTCTTCCCGACGCATTGCCTCCTCGCGCTTTCGCACCGCGTGAACCTGGTCATACTTCATGCCGGTGAGCTCAGCCGCCTCACGTTCGCGAGTGCTGAAGCCTTCATCGACACGGACCTTCGCCGCGTTTGCTTCCTTGAGAGGATCGAGCTGCCCCTGCGCGTCGCCGTACCAGTCCGCACCGCACCAAGCTGCACGGATCGCCGGGTCATCAAAAAAGCCGGGCGCTTGCACACGACCTTTCAGAACTGCTTCGGTCAACCATTCCTCATAAATCGGCTGACAGAAGTTCCCCACAAGCCATTCGCGACGCATGCGAAACATCTTCCAAGCCTCCAAGAGAGAAGCCCTCGACGCGCTGTAGGACGCTGTGAAGTTCTTCACGAGAAGCTCGTAAGGAATCTCGAGTGCCGCCCCGATCTGACGACAAATAGCTATCACGAAAGGATCGAAGTTTGGATTCGGTCGACTCGGGTCCGCAATCTGAACCTCTTCACCTTCGTCAAGGGCAACAATCGAGCCGTTACCCATCTCGTAAGCGTTCGGGTCCTTGTCCATCTGCATCGCGGGATTGAAAGCTGTTGCGAGTGGAGAATCAGGCGTGTTGTTTTTCACGAAGACCGTGAACATGCCGCTCACGACCGCCGCCATTAGCTCGGCCTCTGAATACCTGGAAAGTTGCTTCAAGGCCTCGATGACCGGAGCAAGCATCGGAACGCCTCGGCGCTGTGCCGGACGCTCTACGTCTGCCATGATGTGCAGAACGTTTCGACGCCCGGTCATCGTACCGAACGCAAGCACACGCTTCCATTCCTGCTGCAGGTCTTGTCCAATGCGAGGAATTGCCCCCGGATGGTGCTTTGCTACCCAGTAGGCAATGGTCTCGCCGTACGTCCCGACCTCGATGCCGCCAAGAATGTTTGCAGTCGTCGAAACATTGAGCGGATCGCACACGCGGTCGGCCTCGATGAGACCGATGCGCAGGTCGTAGGCACAACCCTTGCGCGGTATGATCGGCATCGTCACAAAGACGTCACCACTCATCAGCGCAGAGAGAAGCACCAAAGACTGAAGCTGAAAGAATGTCTGCCGGCGCTCGGCGTCGCAGTTCACGCTTTCAGACCACAGACGCCATTCGCGTTCTGTGTTTTCTTCCCACTCTTTCGCCTGCTCCTCGGTAAGGCCGAGGAACTTCGCATCGATCTGGGCATTCAGCGCAAGCCCGGACCCAACGACGTTCGTTCGAACGGTCTTGAGCGCACCGGTTGCAAGAGGCGAACCCATGTAGAGGTCCCGCGAGCGGTTCCGAAGCGTGGACAACTGATCAACAATGTCCGCGTCTGCGTCGCTCCCGCCGGATAGCCATCCGATCAAGGACTTCTTTGCGTATGACCCACCGTGTCGTGAATATCCGGTGTTGAGAATTTCGAGCTTTCGGCGAGCTTCATAACGCTTCAACGCGCGCTCAGGACTGATCGCCCTGATTGCTTTGTCAAGAAGATTCATTTGCAAGCCTCCTTACAGGTCGCGAGGGACAGCACGCATCACACGCGCCCCCTTACGTCCGTTTTCGAGCTTGTCAATTTCGTTGCGCCAGTATTTGATTCGAGCCGCAATGTCTGAGAGCGAAGCTCTAGTCAAGCTACGCGTCCCGATCTTGTACGACTGGCCAGAGGCAACCGCGCGTTCGGCATCGAGCCACATCTTCAGATTCGCGCGGGCCTCGTCTATGGTGATCCAAGACATTTCGATGCCTCCTTTGTTTGTGATTACTTGCAGTTGTTGAAAGTCACGCCGTCTTCACGAACCGCGTCCTCTCCCGTCAAGTCCTGCCAACGCTTGATGATGACGTCGCAGTAACGAGGATCGAGCTCCATTGCTCTGGCTTTGCGGCCAGTGTTTTCACAAGCAATGACGGTCGTCCCGGACCCTGCGAAGCTATCGAGCACAATGTCGCCCTTCTTTGTGGAATTTCCGATCTGATACTCGAATAGATCGACCGGCTTCATCGTCGGATGATCCCCGTTCCTCAACGGCTTATCGAAGTCGAGAACCGTCGTTTGTTTACGGTCCGAGTACCAGGCATGCCCCGCGCCTTCCTTCCAGCCGTACAAGCACGGCTCGTGCTTCCACTGGTAGTCAGAACGACCAAGAACAAGAGAGTTTTTGTTCCACACAAGGCACTGGCGCACCTTCCAAGCGTTGTCGCGGCACGCGCCTCGGAAGTTGTATCCCTCGTTGTCCGCATGCCAGATGTAAAAAGATGCCCCGGGCTTCATGGCGAAGTCCGCAGTAGAGAAAGCGTCAAGCAAGAACTTTCTGAAGTCCTCGTCCGACATGTTGTCGTTCTCAATCGTCAGGGCGTCTTTCGTTTTGCCTTCGTATGCGACGTTGTAAGGCGGGTCGGTCAGATACAGATCGACGCTGCCTTCTTCGCACAAGCGAACAAGCTCATCTATGCGCGTTGAGTCTCCGCATAAAAGCTGATGCTCGCCCAAGAGCCAAAGTTCGCCGGGCTTGACAACAGGGTCTTCAGACGGTTCCGCGATTTCCTCAGCGTCCTGCCCGTGGCTTTCGTCGTCATCAATCGAGCCGGTTCCGTCAAGCAGAAGGTCGAGCTCCTCGTCAGAGAAGCCCATAACGTCGAGATTGAAGTCAAGTTCCTGAAGTTCGCCGAGCTCGATGCGAAGAAGCTCTTCGTCCCATCCCGCATTCAAGGCGAGTTGGTTGTCGGCAATGCGCAGTGCTTTCTTCTGCGCGTCGGTGAGCCCCTTCAGGCGAATCGCCGGCACTTCCTTCATGCCGATCGACTTCGCGGCCAATGTTCGACCGTGGCCTGCAATGAGCTCATTGTGTTCATCAATCAAGACTGGGTTTGTAAAACCGAATTCCTTGATCGATTCTGCGACTTGCTTTATTTGCTCGTCGCTGTGCGTTCGGGCGTTTCGCTCGTACGCTTTCAGATCGTCAACGTTGATGTATTCGATCTGCGTTTTCTGTTGTGCCACTAGGCTTCAACTCCTTTACAAGGTGATCCCCTTTGAAAGGGTTCCGCGCGACCTACGCGGAGCGGTCTGCTGCTTGAGTGCTCCCCCATTCGCATAAAACTCCTGCAAAAAATCGAAATTAGGCGAGAGAAGCTCCAGTGCAGCCGTCGCGTATACGGCGCAGTCAAGGGCCTCGTTGCGTTCGCGGATTTTCTTCCACGCCATTTTCACGACGCCTTTTTCAAAGTGTTTTTCAAGCACCTCAGCGGTCAACTGCTTGAAGAAGTTTTCAGAAAAGCCCCTGTCCTCCTGCGCCGCATAGTGCGCGAAGTTCGGACCAGCTTCCTGCACGGAAAGCCTGTTCATGACAAGCGACTTTCCGCTGTCAACACCGAGCGTGAAGAGCGTTGCCTTCATCGCGTTGCTCTTCGTCGGCGTGTTGATGAACGGGACACCGATGCCGCCGCGCCCCTTGATCGCGAAAACGCGCATGCGCTCGCGAGCCTTTGTGTACTGGTAGACGTTCGTCGTGTAGGTACCGTCACCAGAGTCGACGCAGGCACAAGCAACCGCAACGTTGACGCCGTTCGGCATCGAATGCTGACGCTGTAGGACCGCATCTAGCTGTTGCCACGTTCTCGGATCGTCCGGGCGGCCGTAGAGCACGCGGTGCTCTATGCCCCAACACTCCCGACCGACGCCCCATCCGTAAACGGAGCATTCGAGACGATCGTGCTGAACGTCGATGCCGGCAGTCAGTAGCAAGACGCCTTCAGGAAGCACGCCATTTACCGGATAGCTTTCGCGCCGGTTGAACAGCTGTTCCCAGTTGTCGGCGTCAGGGTTGATTTCTTCCCACGCCTCGCCGAGCTTCAGGTTCACGAACTCCATGAGGCCGTGTTTGTCGCGGTTGTGATTCACGGAAACGAACTCCTCAACAAGGTCGTGAAGGTTCACCCACGGCGAGTAAAGCGCGTTGACGTGATAGCCCTTGATCTTGCTGCCTGGGTTCGTCGCAATCCAACGCCCGCTCTGCAGCAGCTTCGGATCGGGTTTGTAGGCACCTCTCGTTATGCAGCCGCACTCTGGACAATGCATGCTTGCTGTCATCGGCAGTGCATTCCCTTCGTCGTCTTTCTGCCAGGTCACATTTGCCCATTGCAGAATGTGTTCCTCACCGCAATGTGGGCACTTGACAAAGAAGCGACGTTGATCACTTCGTTCGTACCAGTCGTCAATCTTCGACGCGCCCTTGATGGTCGGCGTGCTGACGAGAATGATCTTTCTGTTTCCGAAGTTCTGAGTTCGCTGAATCGCGAGCTTCAGAGGGTCACCTTCCTTCGTCACGCCGTAACGGTCCACTTCGTCACAAAGCAGAACTCGGATCGGACGAGAGGCAAGGCCAGCCGGTGAGTTCGCACCGACCAGAGCCAGATACCCGCCCGGGAAATGCTTCATGCGAATAGTCGTACTTGACTTTTTCGCAGAGCCACGACCGTCCTTCCCTTCTTCGAGCTTGCCTTGCAAGCCTGGAGAGTTCTGGAACATCGGCTCGATGCGCTCCTTCGAGAACGCCTCGGCCATTTCAACGGTCGGTTGTAGCATCAGCTGAGGAGCAGGCTCCTGGTCGGCAAAGTACCCCATGATGTTCAGGAGCATCTCCGACTTGCCGAGCTGCGAAGAGCAACACATGACGACGATTTCCGTGCGTCTGTCGGTCGCAGAATCCATCGGCTCCTGCAAATACGGCGTTCGGCTTGTGCGCCACATGCCCGCCTCAGGAGACGTACCGGAAGCAACGACGCGGAACTTATCGGCCCACTGGCTCCCGGTCAAACGAGAGATCGGGCGACAAGCTTGCGCCCACGCCTTGGACCAAATGCCCATGTCATCACTCCTTTGCAAACCGCGAGCCGTTGATTGTTTTCAGAAGGTCGCGGAAGATGTCTTCAAGGACTTCCTCAGCTTCGCGCTGCGTTCGGTTTTCAAGCAACGCCGAGTATCGAGTCGGTGCGGAGATCGCGAAGTTGCGGAGCATTGCTGCCGCCTCTCTCGCGTCCGCCTCAACATCAGCAACCGCTACGTACTCGCCCTTGAGCTTTTTGTATTCGAGGTTTTTGATCTTTGCGGTCGCGACCTCTTTTGCGAGCCGGGCTTTGTTGAACGCTTCGTTTACGTTCAGAGCAGCCGATATTTGCTTATCGTCCTCGTCATCGCCCGAGAACACGTCCGCAGTCTTTCTGGACGTGCGACGGCTCGCCTTTTTTCGTTCTTCAGACTTGACCAGAGCCTTGAAGGCTTTCAGACCTTCTTCTAACGGAATCTTTCCGTCGACAAGAGGCAGCTCGCCAGTCTTGCACTTTCCGCTAACGTATGCGGCACTTCGTCCGACTTGGCGCGCAAACTCTCGCATGCTGACGCCATCGTTCGCCATGCCAACACCTCGTTATTTGTTTTGTAATTTCATCTTTGCGCGTTCGAGCTTTTCGTTCAATACCGGCAGAGCCCGGCAAGCGTAAAGTGTTCACGGAAAGCGTAAAGTGAAATGTACATGTACACCCTTTTGAAATTTGCAACTAGACCGTTTTCGGGGCTCGTCCGACCCGCAGACCTCAAAAAGCCCCGGGAGGACCCAAGCTCTCTCCGTCGCTCATTCGACGCCCCATCACTGAGCGGGCTGAGGCTGAGGTTGAGCCTGCACAGGCGTCTGGCTCTTGTCATCAGTCACAGCATCGTAGATAGCGTTGCCGGCCATCGATCCTGCGGTCGCACCGAAGAGAGAACTCCAGAAGCCACCGCCGGAAGAGGCAGGAGCAGATTGATTCACAGTCTGGTTGATGACGGTCGTGTTCTTCTTCACGACTGTCGTGCGCTTCGGTGCATAGCTCTTCGTAGGAGCAGGACGGGAGAAGGAACGACCGCCACTGAACCCACGACCACCTCGTGCTTCCGCAGCTGTAGAAACGAAAAAGGCGACCGCAATGGCCGCCACAATAGCTTTCTTCATGCTGTACCTCAGAAGATGAAACAGAAGCCTTTGATTACCGACACAAGGGCCACCAACGAAAAAACAGCAAAAACAAGAGAAGCGACGATTGAGTCCACCTTCTCTTTATTTTCTGCTCTATCTTCCTCTGGCATCTTTTTCAAAACACGGCCCCAAGCCCAATAGATAGGTGCAACGGCAAGAAGCGCTGACACGAACCCAAACACCGGGGCTCCAGCAATCATGCCAACGCCCATCCAAAATTCAGTCATAAAGACCTCCAAATAGAAAAGCCCCCGAGGTTTCCCCCGAGGGCGTCATGCTCTCCCTGGTGTATCGTTGAAGCTCTGACCCTATCAACGTAACCAACGAGGCGTTTATGTCACTTACCTACATCGATGATGATCTACAGATTCTGGATGTCGATGACCCCACGATTGCTTGCATTGAATTTCAATGCGGCTGCGAAGCCATCGTTTTCCTGAGAGATGAACGAAAAATTCTCATCCCAGACCTAACGCCAGAAGAATGGCTCGACCTCACCGAATCAGACGATGCGGGCACTATCGTAAGAGAGCTAATTCGCTCACACCGTGGCCGATTTGTGCGGTAGGCGGTACGAATAAACGAACCTTGCCTGTCCCGCGTCGGTATCGATAAAGCGGACACCCTCGAAGTCTCCATCAGCGGCAAGCCCAAGGCGGCGACGTCGGCGCGCACTCGCAGCAACATAGAGCCGAACAAGCCTATCCATAAGCCAGTTGTCAAATCGATCGAACATAGCGACCCTCCGAAAATGAGAAAGGGCGAGGATTTCTCCCCGCCCCGACCTCGGAGCAAACTGCCCTAAGGTAGCGAATGGAAACCGCGCGGGTTGCGCATCGTTGAGAGGCGTGCGCGGTGTTGTTTTCAAAACAAAAAAGCGGCATCACCGTGGAGGAGATACCGCTTTCCAGAATTGCTGATGTTTTTCCTAGGCATGGCAAAGCGAGCCTAAAAGACTCGCCCTCCAGCTCGGACACACCGGCATAATTTGATTAGTGAAGTCTATCACGGGACAGCACGTTGTGCAACATGCGCATTGCCAACATGAGATGCTGTTCGTACTTGCGTGGTCGGATGCCTACCACACGACAGGTTATCCAGAGCGGCCGGCTCGGATTCCCATAGGCCTCCTGCAACAACCGCTTCTCTTTTGAATCGAGCATCGCGCTCCATGCCGCCTCGATCTCCACAGCGTCATTGATGTCGATAATGCGAGGACGTTCCTTTGTGCCTTCCTCTGGCACGTAGCCGGCCTCTCGCATCACGCCGAGCATTGAACTCTTTCCACGAGGCTTTCCCTCACGCGCCCATGAACTCCAGTTCTCAAGGCGCGCTTCAAGAATTCGGCGCTCCGCTTCATCCATTCGCATGCTCCCTTTCCCATTCGTCTCGGCATTCGGCACAACACCAACGTCGAACATTTCGAACTCCCTCGACCGTTGCAGGCACTCTCTCGATCACTTCCCCGCAGTTCAAGCACAAGCTCACCACGATCGGTCTCGGTCCCTCTGGCTTTCTCTCCTCAATTGCCGCTCGCATGATCCACTCATCGCTTCTTGCGGCTCGGTCTGCATCATCCATGCTTCACCTCGTCAATAAAAACTTTTACACCCGGCTCGGGTCCGTATGCCTTTCTGGTCCGGCTGTCGATCACCTGCGAGTCGTCCTCAAAAACGATCCCGTTCATGCCGTCAAGAATCGCCTTCTGTACGTTGTCAAGGTCCGGCTTTGAGACGTGATGCTCGACACCTTGCAGAGCCGCTGTGCGGCGTTTCTTAGACCATGACGAGGGCACAGGAAAGATGGCGAGAATGTCCACACGGACTGCGTTCGGCTTTTCGATCTTTCTCTTGCCAATCATTGCCTCCTTTGCCCTGGCCGTCACGAGCGCCTCATACTTTCGCGTCGTGTCCGGCGTGTACGTGTGGCCACTGCGAGTGAAGCGCGGGCGTCCTTTGGGGACTGGAACCCCCTCAATCGTGAAACTAATCATTTTTCCTTTCTCCTCAGTCCGTCGTAATAGCCTTGAATAAAGGCCGCTCTCTTTTTGGGATTCATTCGAGCCGTCAAGCCCTGATATTTCGCCATCGGCTCACCGCGTTGTGCGGCAGATCGTCCGAGGCGGTATTCGTCACTTTCTTTCATGACTCCTCCTTTTTAGGTCCCCCGTGAGATGATTGAGGCTGTGTTCCCCAACACGTCCATCAACCAACCCACGGAGGTTTAAACAAATGCCTGTTACTAAACTCGACCCCAAAACAGCCTTACTCGCCATGTGCGCTGCAGGTGCGGTGAAACTCGAACCGATCGACATTTCCGCAACGGGCGACACAGGCACAGAAGAAGTCCAGTCTTTGGTTTCGATCAACGTTTCACGCCTTGAGGCAGTTCTTGCTTGGCTTGATCAGGTCTGCCCCAGCGACGAAGATGTTCTCGATGAAGCTGTTTCGCGCGTTGCACGTAATGACGAATAAGACGTTTTCCTTCTTCTTCGGCGGTATCTAGCGTCTCCAGCTCAAGAGAACTGAAATCCGTTGTGATTTCGGGCGACTGGACTGCTTCCGGTTGCCCGTCTCGCTCATTTGATTTCTGGTCTGTCATGACCTCTCCTTTGTTAAAAATCGATGTCGTTCTTCCGCATGCTCGGCCACGAGAGCCGGATGAACTTGCACGTTTCTTTGAGCCGGTCGTACTCCTGCTCTCCTATCGCGGTCTTCAGCAGCGTCGGATCGGCGTTGGTGATCCAGATGGTCGGAAGCTGAGTGTCGTAGCGGGCGTACAAGACCTCTGAGAGAACTTCCTTTGTGATCGGCTTCGCGTCTTCCTTTGCGACCTCATCGACGACAAGCAGCGGACAGGTTTTGTAGGCTCTTTTCACGTCTGCGGTCGTCTTTCCCGGCTCTCGGCATCCCCAGGAGTCAGCAACCGTCTGCCCCATCTCATGCGCCGTCGTGTAGATGCCGGCACACTTGCTCAAGAGTTCCTGAAGCACCGCACACGCCAGATGGGTCTTGCCGGTCCCGCATTCGCCGATGAAAACCATCCCTATGCCGGACTGGCGAAGCGCGTCGAACTTTGTGATGTAGGACTCGGCGATCTTGAGCACCTTCGCTTTCTGGTCGTTCCCATCGGTTCTGAAGGATGCAAGCGTTCTGGATCGGTACTTGGTCGGGATGGCCGTTCGGTCCAGCGTCTGCTCATACGCGCGGCGCTTTTCAAGCTCTTCACGTTCCTTTCGTTCGCGCTCTTCGTCTTCCTGCCGCTTCTGCAACTGGATCGCTCGGCACTTCGGACATCCGCTCGCGTTCTTGAGCTCTCCCTTCAGGTAGGTCAGGTGAGAGATATATCGCCCGTGCACGGGGCATTCCCGCTCCTCCTCACCCTCGGCAAAGCCCAACAGGCCGACCAAGCCTTCTGCTTTTTTCATGTTGTTTTCCTCAATCCACGATGATCGTTACGCCGTCGTCGGCGAGTTTTTCGGTTCTGCCTTCACCTCGGCAGCAGGCCTGAAGTCGTTCTCGGTATTCAGCCGTCTGGGTGACGTTCTGAGGCTTTCGGTAGGTGCTACCGCTCGTCCTCGTCAACCAGGAGGCTCTGAAGCCTGCCCAGGCATTGGCGCAGCAATGCTCGATGACCTGAAGCAGCGTCATGTGAGCCTTCTCCCCTTCGGATCGAAGAAGCTCAAGCGCACTTTCAGTCAAAGCCCGCTTTTTCAGGGCGCGAATCTCTCCGAATTGCTTCCAGAGGTCATCAGGAACTTCAGCCGGCTTTTCGACCTTGATCCACTTTTTCCAGGCTTCGCCTTTCTTGGCTCTGGCTTTTGGCGGCGTGTCTTCTCTACTGGTTATTGATTGGTTATTGATAGGTTCATTGATAGGTTCGTGTCCCGTTTTCGGTACTACTGTCGTCCCGTTTTCGGTACAACCATCGTCCCGTTTTCGGGACAACTGACGTACCGTTTTTGGGTTGTCCCGTTTTTGGGTCGTCCCGTTTTCGGTACTTCCGTTTTTGGGCCAATCCTCTATGTGCAGAAGGTACTCATTCGAGTTGTGCACCTCTCGCTTGCGTACTGACAAAACGCCACGTTCCGCAAGTCTCGAAATGACAGCAAATACCGTCTTTCGATTCATCTGCGTCATGCCGCAAATGGTCTCGACGGACGGATAGCAGTTCTTGCCTTCGTCATCGGCCCGGTCGGCAAGAGCGAGGAGCACAAGACGTTCGGTTGACTTCTCAACCGGAACCATCCATGCCAGTGCGGAAACCTTGAAGCTCATGGCGTCCCCTTAGCGAATAAGCGACCAGTCAATATCTGGGCGCAGGTCTTCGCGCGTCACTTTTCGACAAGAAACCATCTCGATTTTCTCAGCGACTTCCGGGCTGAAATTCTTCGACGGGACATACATGCAGTTGTGAAGCCATCGGACAGAAATGCCTACTTTTTGGCACAAGGCCTTCTTTTCGATTGGCTTTAGGGATTTGAAATATTCGAGCGCTCGAGGCGTCATCTCAGACCTCTCGGTGTTGTTTTGGTGTTGAACCATAATACAACATTTCCGCCGCTTTTGTTGGTTGCCACACATGTTGCCGCGCATACACCTTCCACACTACTATTGCAGAAGGGAGGTACTTCTTATGAGTACGAATGAAAAAGACACCCTGAAGCGGATACGCATTGCAAACCTGAGTCGTCTGGCAGAGCTGAATGGCTCGCGGTCTCGATTGGCCGAGATACTTGGCAAAGCTCCGCAGCAGATCAATGACATGATCAGAGGAACGAAGTCTTTTGGAGCACGAATCGCTAGAGAGATTGAAGATAAGCTTGGCCTTCCCCCAGGGACACTTGACACGGAAAACGCAGAACTCGGCAACCCCCAAGTAAGCACGATACGTTTCAAGCGCATACCAATCCTTTCATATGTGCAGGCGGGAATGCTTACAGACAACGGACAAGAACAATACGATGAATGGGCGATCGTCCCAGAAACATTGCCGGAGAAAACTTTTGCTCTTCGCGTAAGAGGCGACTCCATGTCGCCAAATTTCCAAGAAGGACAACTGCTCTTCGTCGACCCCAATAGGCTGCCAAAACCTGGAGACTTCGTCATCGCACGTTCTACGTCTGGCATTCTCACAGAGACGACTTTCAAGAAATACGTCGTCACCGGATACGACGATCAAGGTCGAGAACTCTTTGATCTGAAGCCGCTGAACCCAGACTATCCAATCCTTCACTCCAGGCAACACGGTTTAGAGGTCGTCGGCGTCGTTTGCGGATCATTCAACACCTACTAAACCAAACCCCATAACACAACCAAATCAAGCCCGCCACTCAAGGCGGGCTTTTTTTGTCTTAATTTCAGTGTCATTGATGCGCGTCAACAACTCCCCAATTCATACACCCCACCAACACCCTACAGCAACCATTTCGGTTTTATTTTGGTGTAACATCAACGGTGTTGATTGGTTTCATCCACACATAGCAGGAAGAAACCATTCAACACCAACTTTCCGACAACAATCGGGAGGGCAGACATGAAAACGCGGACGCGGGGATGCAGACGTTGAGAGACGTGGAGCGGCGGACGTAGCTGATGCAGCCGAGAGAGGCAGAGGTCACGAAGACCCGAGCGGTTGCCTGCGGAAAACGCGGGACCGTGCACAGCAGAAAGTCGATTCAAGCGTTCTTGCGCATGTGTTCAATGCGTAGGGGACTGGCGCGAGAGCGCTTGGATGGACTTTCATAAAGATCACAGCCGTCTCGCGGGCACCCGCAAAGAGCGACACGCGGGACGGCTTATCAGGAGAACACAATGACGGACAAGGACAAGCTCGACTACCTCGAGTACATCAAAGACTTCATGGATGAGGCCGCTAAGGCCTACATCCGGGGCGACGACGATGCGTACATCGGTGCACTCAACTCCGCTGACGCCCTTCTGACTGGTTTGCTCAACGATGACGACGAGGAGGACGAAGAATGAAGCGCAACGACTTCGACGCCCGACTGGCGCATCACCTCCGTTCGATCGGTCGCGAGACCTGCAGCGAAGCTGATGTCCACGAGTACGCGCTCATGAGCATCGCGAACGCCGCCGCGCTCGCTTTCTACATGAAGACCGAGCCGACCGTCATCCACTGCCCCGCAGCGGAGAAGTACGAGCAGGTCGCCTGCAACGTCCAGTGCGTCATGGACGAACTTCCGTAACGACTTCGGGGGACACCGCCGCTCCCCCACCCTTCTTCACAAGAAGGCATTCACGCGCTTCTGTCCCGCTCTCCTTTGGGTACCTGACTAGTCACCAAGGGACGGGAGCGCATGAATGTCTTTTCTTTTTATCGGAGGCGTCATGAAGCGCTTTATTACTTACCTCGACGACCTGGCGAAGCGGACCTACTTCGGCACGGACGGTACCGAGCCTCAGCGCTCTGGCGTACTCGGGTACCTCATCGATGGCCTCGAAGGCCTTCTCGGATTCTTCGGCCTAGTGATCCTGCCGGCAATGGCTGCGGCCACTCTCTACCACTGGATTTTTGACTAAGGAGATCGGCATGGCATGGAACTACCCAGACGGATGTGGTCCTGACGACTACGAAAAGTGGTGCGGCCCCGACCCTGACGAAGAAGACGAGGACGAAGACGGTTACGACGAAGATGACGAAGACGAGGGAGAGGTGCTCGAATGAAGGCAGAACCGCGCAAAAACCTGAGACCGCGCGAAATCGAGTACCTCACGCTCGTCGCGAAAGGTCTCAGACGACGCGAAATCGCCGAAAAGATGGGCATCGCGATAACGACCGTCAAGTACTACCACGATGAAATGATGAGCGTGCTTTGCGCGAGAACTGCCGCAGAAGCAGTCTACAAAGCTTTTCAACGCGGGATTTTCAAGGTTATCCAATGAGCTACTCAGACCCAGTCAAGACGATTGACCACATTCCACCCGACTTCGACATGAAACGCAAGACACCAAAGCGACCGCTCGAACAGCGGAAGAAAGCAAAGCAGGCTCGGCAGAACGTCGAGCCTTTTTCATGTGAACAACCATCGCTGATCTGGAAGGTCGTTGTTCTCGTAGGAGCGCTTGCGGTTAGTGCCGGAGCACTCATTCAAGGAGTTTTTAGATGACAGCAATCAAGACTGCTGAGATGGCACGCGATGACTGGCTGCAAGAGCGCAGCAAGGGCATCGGCGGTTCAGACGTTGCAACCGTCCTCGGCCTCAACCCTTACAAGACGCCGCTGAGCTTGTGGGAAGAAAAGACCGGCAAGACCAAAGGCTCCCCGGCAGGCGAAGCGGCCTACTGGGGAACGACTCTAGAGGACGTTGTCGCGAAAGAGTTCAGCAAGCGCACCGGCATGAAGATTCAGCGCGTGAACTTCCTTCTTTCGACCGGCGAAGACGGGTGGATGCGCGGCAACATCGACCGAGCGATCGTCAACGAACAGATTGCCCAAACGGTCCGCGTCAACAAGCCCGCGAAGGCAGCCGAAACCGGCCTCATGCTTTCGACGGACGTCGGCCTCGAGTGCAAGACCGCCAACGCCTTCATGGCTGACAAGTGGGGACCTTCGCAGGAAGATGAGATCGTGTCCGGCAAGGTCGTCACCGAGCACCAGATTCCGCTCTACTACGAAACGCAGATTCAGTGGTACATGGCGGTGACGGGCATCAAGAAGTTCTATGTCGCTGTTCTCATCGGCGGTCAGGACTTCCGAATGTACGAAGTGCAGCGCGATGAGGACGTGATCAAAGCCATCGTCGAAAAGTGCCGCGCCTTCTGGTTCGAGAAGGTCCTTGCTGACGTCGCCCCCGACCCCATCAACGTCGACGACATCAAGAAGCTCTATTCCCGAGACAACGGCGAGCTGAAAGAAGCCAGTAACGATGAAGCTGCCGACATCGGCGAGCTCCGAACGATCAAAGAACAGATCAAAGAGCTTCAGGAGCAAGAGAAGGCCGTCGCCTCTCGCGTGATCCTCGCCATCGGTGAAAAGACAGGCCTAACGATCGGAGGTCAAAAGGCCGTCACGTTCAAGGCGCAGAACAGCTCTCGCTTCTCCTCCACCGCCTTCAAGAAAGAACACCCGGACCTGTACGCAGATTTCGTACAGACCACCTCCACCCGAATCCTTCGACTCGCTTAACAAAAAGGAAACTCATGTCAACAACTGATGTTCTCAAGTCGCAGGTCGCACCTGCCGCCGCACAGACCGCCGTCGTGCAACAGGTCAAAGCCGCAACCGTCATCGACGTCGTGCGCTCGAAAAAGTTTCAGGCTCAGATGGCCCTGGCACTTCCGAAGAGCATGACTGCTGATCGCCTGACGCGCATCGTCATGACTGAGTGCCGCAAGGCACCGGCTCTTCTGAAGTGCGCCCCTGAGAGCTTTTACGGCGCAGTCCTCCAGTGCGCTGCTCTCGGCCTTGAGCCCGGTTCCGCGCTCGGGCATTGCTACCTGCTGCCCTTCGGGAATGGCAAAGACAAGTCTGGTCGTCCGAACGCCCAGCTCATCATCGGCTACCGAGGAATGATCGACCTCGCACGTCGATCCGGCCAGATCGTCAGCCTCTCCGCATACTGCGTGCACGAACAGGACACCTTCAACTACAAGCTCGGTCTTGATCCGGACATCGAGCACATCCCTGCATCGGTTGCGGATCGAGGAAAGGTCACTCACGTCTATTCCGTCGCGAAGCTCAAGGGCGGCGGAGTTCAATTCGAGGTTATGTCTCGCGCCGAGATTGAAGCTGTGCGCAAGACCTCAAAAGCCGGCACCTCTGGCCCCTGGGCCTCGCATTGGGACGAGATGGCAAAGAAGACCGTCATTCGTCGCCTATTCAAGTACCTCCCCGTCAGCATCGAGGCCGTCCGTGCAGTCGAGATCGACGAGAAGTCGGACCGTGGCGAAGCAGTAACGCAGCAGGACTTCATTGAAGGCGAGTTCATAGAGAAAGGCACCGCTGCAGAGCAGTATCTCGAAGCCCAGGTCGTTGACGACGAAATCCACGAAAACAATTAACCCTTTATCTCTACAAGGAGAAGCTCATGCTTAAAAAAGCAACCTCCCATGAAATCATCCGGTCCGCTCTGTTCGACATCAACAATCAGCATGACAACCGGATCGACGACATCGACACTTCTCTCCTCGTCGAATCGGCTCTCTTGATCGCCTTCGAAAGCCACAAAAGCGAACACAAGGAAGTCCTCCAGAATATCGCCCACTCCGTCTGCAACTACGCACTCACAATCGAGCGAGCCAAAATCGAAAGCAACGAAATCAGTGCTCTGATGTTTGCTTATGACGACACTGAAGAAACCGCTGAAGAAAGCGAGGAAACCGTCGACCAACCCGTCGCTGAAACGGTGCCCGCCGAACAGACGCCTGCGTTTGATCTAGCAGCATTGAAAAAGATCGCTGGCACCTCCATGACCGTTGAAGACAACGGCGACATTCGCCTCAGCTTCAAGCACCAGTAACCCATTCAAGCCCCGCTTCGTGCGGGGCTTTTCGTACGAAGAAACAAATGAGATTCAGACTCAAAGACCGCGAGCTGCAGAAGAAGCTCGACGAGATCAGTAACGGGGGGGTTATCCCGAATGTTGGGAAGACTTCCGTACTACACAACACAATCCTCAGAACCTGACTTTCTGCACTTCAGCAAGAATCCGCACCTCATGTTAGAGGTAACGTCTGACATGCTCGAATCGTTAAGGGAATACAACCCGCACGGTTGGAACTCCTTCCCCGAAGTCGAGCCGCCGGAGGGAGTCTTGATGCGGGTTGAATGCAACCAAATGAAAACATGTCTTGTTTTTGAAAACGGAAAATGGCGATACCCAAGTGGAGAGTCGTTTGAAAACTATGAGTTTGCGTTTCCTGTAAAACGCTTCCGCCCGTGGGATGAGGATGACGAAGCATGACGCAATGGAAATACTTCCCGGACACGACGCCGCCGCGCGGCTTGCCGCTCAGGCTCGAAGTCAAAGAAAAGGATCAAAACACTGGCACGCCGGAACCCTACTTCGGCAAGACCCTTTTTCAGGGGTTTGCGGTTTTCGACGGCCAAGACTTCATCCCGTTCGGCTCGTTCCACCGGCTGCCGATTTTTTGGAACGGCCGGCTAAACGCCTTTGGGCATAAGGATGTGACCGCCAGATACGCTCTGTGGGAGAACGAAGAATGAGCCAGAGAGTAAAAATTGATGAGGCCGCTCAGGCCGCGATTGCCGAGATCGTCGGCATGCCGTGGGCAAAGGACTATTACGACAACACGCTTGACGAGGATCGTGACTTTCTCGCGCTTATTGAAAGGAGCGGGGCCTCTGTAAGAGTCCTAGTCAAAGAAGGGGGATATATCGCCGACATGTGGCACTTCGAAGCCGAGCAAATCGCGAATTCGATCCTGCGGGCAGCGAAGGACGCAAAGGCTTTCCAAAAGGCCCAAACGGAGTGGGTAGGGGTACAGATGCAGCGCCTCAACTGCGAAATCAAGGGCACTCAGAATATGTGGGGCTACGGATTCTACGTGAACGGCAGGCATTATGAAGTCCACTTTACGACGAACGAGATAGCCCGCACCTGCGTCATCTTGAACCAAGCAGCAAAGCCGATCTTCCAGAAGGTTACTGAGGACGTGAGCAAGGTTTCGCAAGACGATGCTGCACTCGTGCTCAAGACGTTCCTGATATCGAAGATCAAGGAGGACGAAGAATGCCAGTCGAAATGAAAAAGGAAATCCGCAAGCGGGTCGCATGCCACATCGGCGCGACGCTGGAAGATATGCGCAAGGCTGAGTCGGAGTGTGACGGAGAGTTGTTCCTGTACCCCGTCGATACAAAAGGTACGCTGGGTGGCTTCTACATCCTCCACGTCCCGGTCAAGGGAAAGATCGCGCCAACGCTTTTCCCGATTGGCTACTTCGTCAAACAGAAGGAGGATGAGGAATGAGGCACGAAAGAGAACATCGTCGCCGTGCGCTCTTTGCACTGGAAGCCATCGCGGCATGCGCCACGTCGTGTCGAAATGAATGGAAGGGCCGACCTCCTCCGACCATGGAGGAGGTCGATGCGGCCATCCACAAGTTGTCCTACGCGGTCGGGAAGCTGAAGGACTATCGCTCGATCCGCATACAGATGGAAAAGGAGGACGCGGAATGAGACCTCACTCAAAAACCGAACTGACGACCTTCTTCATCAAAAGCCTGATCGAGAGAATGATCTCTGAGTGGAGAAACGTCACCATGTTCTGCCTGATGTGGATCGCCGCTCTACTGCCGATCCATTCGGATTTCGTTCAGGGCTTTTTCTTCGGTGCAGACTGTGTCATCACGGTCGTTTTCTTCGCGTTCTTGGCAGCGGACGCGCGCCTCGACACGGCAGAAAAGAAGTGGCGAGTTTCCGAGTACATGAACAGCGCTACAGGACAGGTCTATCGCCTCACGCTTCCGCCAGAGGTGCCTCGCACAATACCTGCATTCGCGTCTCAGATCAGGGGGCAATTCTGATGACTGCCAGTAAGAAACCGAAGAAAAAGCGCACGAAGAAGTACGACCCAAGGAGGCACCGCATCGGCTACCTCGACATGCTCGACATCTCGGCGAACAAGGGACTGTCAGACCGCGCAGCCGCCAGCATCGAGCTCGACTACCGCATTCACCTGCAGTCCTTCAGAACGGAGCCCACGTATGAATCGTGGGCTTATTTGATTGGGCTTCTACTTCTAGCTGACCGCCTGTCCTACGACCTCGAAGAAGGCGAAGAGTTCAGGCGTGAGATTGAGCCGGCATGGCGTCAGGTCGATGCCGCCTGGCGCATCTGGCAAGAGAAGCACGTTATTGCGAAAGAAAACCTTCTGCAAGCAGAAGCCCTGTTGCAGAGCCTGATCGAGCTATTCAAGGGCTTCACCTACAAAGAGATGGACCAGGCTCTTCACTACGTGATGAAGCATCACCTGAAGCCGGTCCGTGTCATGAAAGAGGAAGGACTGATCGAATGAAGTACCGAGTGCGCGATGAAAAAGCGCGAAGAAAACTAGAGACGTTGTCCGGTGGCAAATTCCACGAACGTCTGAACAAGTATGCAGCCGCGTTTGCGGATGCTCACAAAGCCGGGCGAATAACAGATCGCGAGCTTGCCGAGGGCATCACGGTCGGCATATGGATAGGCGCATGCCTCGCGCACGTCCGGATCGAGTGGCAGGACATTGAAGAGATCAAGGAGCAGGAATGACTAACCAAGACAACGAACGCTGGCGCTCATTCAAGAAAGAGCGTCCGGAGCCCGGGCACTACCAGATCAGCCTCGTCCCTCGTGACAGCCACAAAGGATTCTGCATGTACGCGTACTTCAACGGACGGGACTGGTTCGACGAGCACAATCGACAGCTGGACGTCAGCAGGTATCAGCTTTCTTTCCGTCCTTGGTGTGAGGACTACGAAGAATGATCGACGAAGAACTGAAAGACATTGCCAGACACTACGGGCGAGACCATCAGACGCTCAAGGCTGCCGAAGAGTTCGGAGAGGCTGCAACTGCGGCTTCACGTCTTGCGCTCGCACGACAGGCCGAAGCATCCGGCGGCAAGTACCGGTGCATCACCGTGCTTGAAAACGACCTTGCAGAGGAATGCGCCGACTGCCTCGTAATGATCAGTCAGCTCCGCATTCTGATTCCCGGCTTCAGCGCCAAGGTCGACCGGGTAATGCACGAAAAGATCGAACGACAAATCAACCGAATTTCAAAGGAACAACAATGCTGAACATCAACGAAGTGACCATTTGTGGCTGCCTTGGCCGCGACCCTGACCTCCGATATGGGACGAACAACCTCGCTTTCGTTTCCCTGGCCGTCGCCACAAACCGTAGAGTGAAAAACGCGGACGGTCAATACGAAAACGTCACAGACTGGAACACCGTCGTCGCATTTGGCAAGACTGCCGAGACAATTGCCGAGTATCTGCACAAGGGTTCGCCGATCTGGGTACGTGGCCGTCTTCAAACGAGAAAGTACAAAGACAAAAACGGCGTCGACCGATGGGTGACAGAAGTCATCTGCGAGCACTTCCAGTTCGTCCAGAGTGCGAAGGATCGAGCACAACAGCAACAGGCCGAACCGGCAAGACGTTCACGCGTGCAAGAACAAGCCCAGACATGTGACGACGGCGAAGTACCGTTTTAAGGAGAACCCATGACCGAAATCATCGCACTGAGTGCGGCAACCATTGGCGGCGAACAAATCCAGACCGTCAACGCGCGTGACCTTCATGCGTTCCTCGGCGTCAAGACCGAGTTCAAGGACTGGATAGCTCGTCGCATCAAAGACTTCGGCTTTGTCGAGAACACGGACTTTTGCTCATTTTTGAGCGAAAGTTCTGGCGGTCGTCCGAGCAAGGAATTTTCCGTTTCCCTCGGCATGGCAAAAGAACTGGCAATGGTCGAACGAAATGCGAAAGGCAAGCAAGCCCGCCTCTACTTCATTGAGTGCGAAAAGATCGCGAAGGCCAAGGCTACCGCTCCGGCGTTGCCGGACTATCCAACGGCGCTGCGACAGCTCGCCTCTTCATTGGAGAAGCAAGCAGCGCTTGAACACCAGGTCGCGGAAGACGCTCCGAAGGTCGCATTTGCTGAGAGGGTAGAAGCATCCTACGGTGACATGCTCATACGTGAAGCGGCAAAGACGCTCGGCTATCCGGCCACGCACCTCTTTGACTGGCTACGCGCACACTCGTGGATCACAATGAAAAATGAACCTTACGCGGACCGCGTGAAGCAAGGCGTCCTGCGCCCTCGCGTGTCGAACTTCACGCACCCTGAAAAAGGACTGAGCGTGTCGATCACGGCGCACGTTACTCCGAAAGGGCTGTACAGGCTTTATCAGGCACTCCTGAAAGAAGGAAAGGTCACCAGGAATGAAAGACTTGAACAAACAGCAGGATGATGAAAAAATGATGACGGAGTCCGACAAGATTCGCGACGGCATGCGTTTTCGCGAGATGCTCTTTGATCCGGCAGTTCCTGACTATGCATTTCTAACGCGAGATGAAGTCATCGCCGCCTTTGATACATCAGAGCCGACACTTCGACGTTGGGCATTGGAAAGCGGCTTCCCGGACCCTGTAGCCTATCCAGGCATTACTGCGTACCCCATCGCAGCTCTACGCGAGTTCCTGAGTCGCGTAGCCAGAGAATCTCGCAACGCCACAAGCAAAAAAAACCGTTAGTCTTCTTTTTTTCGTCGGTGGGTCTTTTGGTGGGTCTTTTGACATTAAAGCCTCTACAACCATTGCTACGCCTTAATTCATGAATTCCTCCCCTTCCGCCAGAATTCAGAAAGGCAGAAAGCTTCGGCTTCCTGCCTTTTTTCATGCGTGCAGCGGCGTTCCGGCGCATCTCGCGTGCCGTCTGCAGATTTTTTTTCAAACGTTTCTTGACTTTTTCAAAAAGCTCAGGCATACTTCATTTCCTCAGCAAATTCGACGTGTCAACAAAGCCAATCACCACGGCCGGCATGTCTGCTGGACACCTATGGAAGGGTGGCAGAGTGGTTGAATGTACCGCCCTGGAAAGGCGGCATACGGAAATTCCGTATCGAGGGTTCGAATCCCTCCCCTTCCGCCAGAATTCGAAAGGCAGAAAGCTTCGGCTTTCTGCCTTTTTTGCTATCGAGCTCCGACCGCGCACGCCTGTACCGTCCGAGGCCGAATCCTCCCGGCAAACAAGCTTCCCGAACAGCCATGGCACTCTTTTTCAGAAAGCGCATCAAGATTCTTCCCGGCGTCACGCTCAACCTCTCCAAGTCGGGCGTCAGCGCCACGGTCGGGCGCAAGGGCGCGAGCGTCTCGGTCGGCAAGCGCGGCACCTACCTCAACGCAGGGCTGCCGGGCACGGGCATCTACAGCCGCACCCGCCTCGACAAGCCTGCAGGCCGACGCCGCAGCGCCGGAAAGACGAACGCGGAGATCGAAGCGCCCGAGCAGACGGATCCCGTGACGGAAAGCGCCGCCGCGCCCGAGGCGCCCGCCCGTGCGCCCAGCGGTCTCGAGTCCGCCGTCGCGCTTCTCAAGTGCATCGCGCTCCTCGCCTTCATCGGCCTCTGTCTTGCGGGCATCTGGAGCCTTCTCGCCGACTGAGTCCCGTCCGACACGGTTCCGTCATCATTTCCTCCTCGCGGTCATCAACATTTCACGAAGCCGACACGGGATCGTCAAACCGAATTCCTAGACTCTGCTCCATCTGAAGGCCCGGCGCCTTCGGACCATTGTTTGTTGAAGGAATTCATTGTGAAAATCAAGACCGCGACCGCTGCCGTCTCCGCAGCGCTTCTCTCCCTCATTGCCGCCGGCCAGGCCGACGCCGCCCAGATCTATCCCGTCGATCAGGCCCGCTTCATGACGAACGCCCGCTTCGACTTCAAGATCGAGCTTGACAAGAGCGTCGCCCGCAAGGGCGTCACCGTTCAGATCAACGGTGCCGACTACTCCAAGACGCTCTCCGGCAAGGAAGTCTGGATGGAGAAGGAGGACAACGTCCACGGTTCCGCTCTCGTCGTCCGCGACGTCGAGATCAAGAAGCCCGGCCGCTACGAAGTCGTCGTCAAGAGCCCCGAAGGCGAAATGCGCGCCAACTGGGACATCTACACGACGCCAGAAAAGCCGGTTGCCAAGAACGTCATCATTCTTCTTGCCGACGGCCTCTCCGTCGGTCACCGCACCGCCGCCCGCATCCTCTCCAAGGGCGTGACGAACGGCATGTACAACGCTCCGCTCGCCATGGACGACATGCCGCACATGGCTCTTCTCGGCACGAGCTCCGTCGATACGATCGCCGCCGACAGCGCCAACACCGCCTCCGCCTACATGACGGGCCACAAGTCGAGCGTCAACGCCCTCGGCGTCTACGCCGACCGCACCAAGGCCAGTCAGGACGATCCGAAGCAGGAGACGATCGCCGAGCTTCTGCGCCGCAAGACCAACAAGGCCATCGGCGTCGTGAGCGACGCCGAGATCGAGGACGCCACGCCCGCCTCCGTCGTCTCCCACACCCGCCGCCGCGCCGACAAGGCCGACATCGTCGGGATGTTCTACAACGTCAAGCCCGAGGTCATCCTCGGCGGCGGCTCCGCCTACTTCCTCCCGAAGGAAACCGCCGGCTCCAAGCGCAAGGACAGCATCAACTACATCCAGAAGTTCGGCGACGCCGGCTACAAGCTCGTCACAGACCGCACGGAAATGCTCAGCGCCGTCTCCGGCCAGACGCCCGACCGCCTGCTCGGCCTCTTCCACACCGGCAACATGGACGGCTGGGTCGACCGCCACCAGTGGAAGGGCAACACCGTCAAGAAGTTCCCGAACCAGCCTGATCTGACCGAATCCTTCGACGCCGCCGTCAAGGTGCTCGAGAAGAACAAGGACGGCTTCTTCCTGATGCTCGAGGCGGGCCTCGTGGACAAGTACTCTCACCCGCTCGACTGGACCCGCTCCGTGGGCGACACGATCGCCTTCGACAAGGTGGTCGAACGCGCCAAGGCCTACTGCGCCAAGAACCCCGACACGCTGCTCATCGTGACGGGCGACCACACGCACTCGATCTCCGTCGCCGGCACGGTGGACGACAACAAGCCGGGCAAGGACATGCGCGAAAAGGTGGGCGTCTATGCCGACGCCGGCTACCCGAACTACGAGGACAAGGACAAGGACGGCTTCCCCGACAACTTCCAGCCCTCCAAGCGTCTTGCCGTCTTCTTCGGTGCCCACCCCGACTACTACGAAACGTACCGCTCCTATCCTGACGCCACCTTCAACCCGGCCGTCAAGAACGAAAAGGGCGAATACGTCGCCGACGCCAGGTACAAGGACGTCGAGGGCGGCCACTTCGTCGAGGGCAACCTCCCGCGAAACGAAAGCCAGGGCGTGCACACGGTCGACGATCTGGTCGTGACCGCCCAGGGTCCGAACGCCGAACAGATCCGCGGCTTCATGAACTCCACGGAAGTCTTCCGCGTGATGGCCGAAGCGCTTGCCCTCGGCAAGTAACGGTCACAAGGCCCCTCGCAGGGCCCCGCGCCGGAGGCGCGGCTCCCACGGGAGTCCGCCTCCGGCCTTTTCAATTTTCAGAAACGAGACGCCACCCATCATGCAGCGCCGCCAATTCGTCAAATGCCTTCTTGGGACCCCGCTCCTTGTGGCCGTCCCTGCATTCGCCGCCGTCCCAGAACTCAGGTTTGAGGAGATGTACGCGGGCAACTCCGTCCTCGGCCTTCAGTTCTCCGAAAAGCTCAAGTCGCTCTCGGGCAAGCGGATCCGCATCCGCGGCTTCATGGCTCCGCCGCTCAAGGCCGAAGCCGCCTTCCTCATCCTCACGAAGGAGCCCGTGAGCCTGTGCCCCTTCTGCAACTCCGATCAGGACTGGCCCGACAGCATCATCCTCGTGAGGCTCGCGAGCGAGCAGGCCTTCGTGCAGAACAACCGCCTCATCGAGGTGACGGGACGGCTCGAAACGGGCAGCGAGACCGATCCCGAAACGGGATTCGTGAGCCTCGTGCGGCTCGCCGACGCAAAGTACGAGGTGATCTGATGACGGACACGCTCAAGCTTGAAGGCGTCGGACTCGACGTTCGCGACGGCTCCTCCCTGCGCACGCTCCTCGAGATCGACGAGTTCTGCCTCGAACCCGGTGAAATGATCGCCGTGCGCGGCGCAAGCGGCGCGGGCAAGACCACCTTCCTCAAGCTCGTCTCGGGCATTCTTCTCCCGACGAGGGGCCGCGTGCTCTACGGCGACACCGAGGTCTCCGCACTCTCCGAACCCAGGCGCGACCGCTGGCGCGGCCGGCACGTCGGCTTCCTCTTTCAGGACTTCCGCCTCTTCGACGGCCTCACGGCCCTCGAAAACGTCCTGCTCCCCTTCACGTTCTGCTCGCGCACCGTATCCAACACCCAGCGTCGCGACGCGACGGACCTCCTCAAGTTGCACGGAGTCAATCCCGACACGCGCTCCGAACTCCTCTCGAGAGGCGAGATGCAGCGCACGGCGCTCGTGCGCGTGCTGATGCAGTCTCCCTCGATCATCCTCGCGGACGAACCCACCGCAAGCCTCGACGCCAACCGTGCAGGTCATGCGGTCGACGCACTCATCTCCGCCGCAGGCTCGCTCGGCGCCTCCCTCGTGCTCGTAAGCCACGATGAGCGCGTGCTCGGCCACTTCGAGCGCCACCTCACGCTCGCCGACGGCCGACTCACCCCAAGGATCTGATCCATGAACGTCCTCATGCTTCTTAGGAGCGAGCTGCGCAGAAGCGCCGCCGTGCTCGCAGGCATCGCCGCCGTCCTCGCACTCTCGCTCTCGATCTCGATTGCGACCGGCATGACCGACAGGATGCTGAGGCACGCCTCGGCCCAGGCCGCCGACCGGTTCGATCTTCTCATCGGAGCCAAGGCCAGCCCCTCGTCCCTTCTGCTCGGCGCCGTCTTCCTGCGTGACGAACCCCTTCCCCTCGTGCCACTCTCCGTCATGAAGGACCTTGACGAAAGGCACGGCGTCAAGTGGGCAGCCCCCGTCGCATTCGGCGACAGGGCGGGAGACTCTCCCATCGTCGGCACGACAACGTCGCTCGTCACCTTCGGCGGCACGGTCAGGCCCGCCGAGGGACGCCTCTTCAAGGCGCCCTTCGAGGCCGTCGTCGGCGCCTCGGCCCCCTACCGCATCGGCGACGAAATCGTACCCATGCACGGCAGGACGCCCGGCGCAGGACACGCGCACGACCACGGACGCCTCAAGGTCGTGGGCAGGATGCCCGAAAGCGGCACGCCCTGGGACCGCGCCGTCATGATTCCGATCGAGGCCGTCTGGGCCACGCACTCGATGACGGTGCACGACGAACTCGAGCGCGCCCACGGTTACAACCACGAAGAAGAAGACGGAACGGAGCATGAATATGCGCATGAAGAAGGGCACGGCCGACTGCTCGGCGTCTTCTCCGAACACGACTTCGAGACGCTTCCCGGCGTCTCCGCCGTCGTCGTCAAGCCCGCCTCGTTCGCCGATGCCTACAGGCTGCGCCAGCAGCAGTCGCAGCGCACGCTCTCCGGCCCCGACCGCACGTCGGTCAACCTGATGGGCGTCTTCTCTGGCGAGGTGCTCGTCTCGCTCCACTCGCTTTTGGGCGGCGCGAGCGAGGCCGTGACGATCACGGCCCGCCTCACGCTTCTCACGGCGCTCGCCGCCACGCTCATCATGGGCGTGCTTCTCGGTGAGCTCCGCAGGCCCGCCCTCGAGCAGCTCCGCGTACTCGGCGCCCCGCAGCGCTACATCATGAGCCTCGTCTGGTGCATCGTCATGACGGTCGTCGCTGCGGGGACCGCGGGCGGCCTCGTCCTCGGCTTCATCGGCGCGGAGGCGGCCGCGCATCTGCTTGCCGCCGAAACGGGCGTTGCCATGTCGCCCGCCATGGGCTCGCCCGAACTTCTCGCCGCCGCGGCCACGCTCCTTGCGGGTTCGTTCTGCGCCCTCATTCCCGCATGGCTCGCGGGGAGGCGCCCCATCCGCTGAGCGCCTCGCTCCGAGCCCTCTCAGAGCGCCCGTCTCCTTCGAAGAGACGGGCGCTCGTCGCATCGGGCGTCCGAAGACAATCCGTCATCGAAAATTCACGCAAGCGTCTTCAAGATGTCAACGCACGGTCACGGCGCCGTCATGCGGCCCTGAAAGAATCCGTCCTGCAGGCTCAAGGGAATCCGGGAAAAGCTCAGACCCGAAGCCCTGAAGTCCCGGATCGGGACCGTCGTTGAACAGGGCCTGCTCTGCACAGTTCATGCAGATGTTGTTTTGTGAAAGGAAAATCATGACTCAGATCTCCCGCCGCTCGCTCTTCGGCGCCGCCGCTGCGGCCTCCGTTCTCCCCGTCGCGGGCGGCCTCGCCGCCTTCAGCCCGATCGCAGCCGCTGCCGCCGCACCCAAAAAGGCCCGCACCATTGTCGAAATCGCCGCCATGTCCCCGGTCGACATGGCCCGCGAGAGCGACGTCGTCCAGACCTCGTACGAAATCATCCGCGCGGCCGCCGGCCGTCTGCGCGATCCCGAACTCAGGAAGGCCGTCCTCTCCATCATCGAGAACCCGGCTCCTACGATCGCCTCCGCCGACCAGAGCGCCGTGCTCGCCGCCCTCAAGAAGGAGGGCCTGATCGCCGCCGGCCGCACGTCCGTCTTCCCGAAGTTCTCCGACACCACCCGCTCGCCGCAGCCCACCTGGAGCGCGCCGGGCTCCGGTTACGGCAGCCACCATGCCTATCCGGGCGGCCTCTGCACCCACGTCGCCCTCAACGTCGTCTCCGCCGAATCCCTCGTCGCCGCCTACAACAACATCGACGGCCTCAAGCTCGACTTCGACCACGCCGTCGGCGGTGAAATCCTGCACGACCTGCACAAGCCCTGGGTCTTCCAGTGGGAGGCTGACAATGCCTGCCGCAAGGAGGAGGCCCTCGCAGGCACGGGCGAACACCACGTACTCAGCATCGCCGAGTCCATCAAGCGCGGCCTGCCCGCCGAATTCGTCGTTGCCCAGGCCTGCGCCCACGAGCATCCGGGCAGCGCCTCCGGCGAAGCCCAGGTCGTCGGCTGGCTCCGCGCCGCCGCGATCATCGCGGGCGTCGACCCCGTCAAGGCCGGCCTCATCGCCGCCGACGGCAAGACCCTGCCGCTGCCGCGCCGCATCGAGGGCTGGGTCGTACACCTCGCCGACCACGACTGGGTCATCTCCGTGCCCGCCTGCCAGTGGGTCGTCAAGGCCCTTCGAAACCTCGCTGAGAAGAAGTGGGGCGTGCGCGATGAAAAGACCTTCAACGCGCTGCGCAACTACGTGCTCTGCAACCTGACCGCCATGCGCCTCTACGGCATCCTGTCGGCTCAGGGCGAGGAGGCCTTCGCCGCCGACGTCGCCCGCGTAGTCAAGGCCTGATCCGCACAAGACGCCCGAACGACCGTGCGTTTCGCACAAGTCGACTTATGAAAAAGCCGCACCGGACGAGAAAAGCCCGGTGCGGCTTTCATCACATTTGGATGAGAACGACTAGAATGACGATCCCTGCAAGAACTCCAAGGACTCTCCCCGCCATGACCGCCTTCCGCCCCGTTCCCGCCACCGGCTTCATGCCGCTTGCCGCCGTGTTCGACCTCGACCACACGCTCATCGCGGGCGATGCCACGATCGGCTGGACCGAGTATCTCTATGAAAGGGGCGTCGTAACCGATCCCGTCTTCCGCGAGATCAACGAACGCATGAAGGCCTCCTACCACGCGGGCACGCTCGACATCGCCGCCTGGCTGCGCGAGGCGGTTCCCGCCTACTCGGGACTTGACGAGGCCGAGCGCAATGCGCTCGTCTCCGACTTCATCGAGGAGAAGATCCGTCCCATCGCCTATCCGCAGGGCTTTGAGACGATCCGCGCCGCGAAGGCCGCGGGCATGCTCACGCTCATCATCTCCGCCTCCAACGCCTTCTTCGTGAAGCCCATCGCCGAACGCGTCTTCGGCGTCGACGTCGCGCTCGGCACCGAGCTCGTCGTCAGGAACGGCCGCATCACGCCCGAGCTCTCGGGCACGCCCACCTTCCGCGAGGGCAAGGTCGTGCGCCTTTGCGCCGCACTCGAGCACAGGGGGCTGCGCCCCGCCGAGACGGTCTTCTACACCGACAGCCGCAACGACCTGCCGCTCGCGCTCGCCTCGGGCGACTGCGTGGCGGTCAACCCCGACCCCGTGCTGCTCGAGGCCGCTCGCGAGAACGGATGGCTGGTGAACGCATGGAAGCTTTGAGACGCCCTTGAGGCTTCTTCCGCCCCCGCCTTTTGCCGACAATTGGGTGGCTTTGATACGAAGGCGCGCGAATATTGGGGTATAGGACCTATACGGTCTGAGCGGCGTACAAACTTGGGCGATTCGTCTCGCAGGGGGCCGAACACTTCGGCTATATTGCATCCTACGGACGAAGCGCCTTGCAGGAGGCGCTCCGGATCCGCAAAACGAACAGACAGAATCTCAAAGGACCGCCTTACCATGATGTTCAAGAAAGTTTTCGCCGCTGCCGCCTCCGCCCTTGCCATCGCCGCCTTCGCCGGCAACGCCATGGCCCGCGACACGTTGCGCGTCGGCACCGAACCCACGTTCGCGCCGTTCGAATTCCTCGACACGAAGACCCAGGAGTTCTCCGGCTTCGACATCGACCTCATCAAGGCCGTCGCCGACAAGGCCGGCTACGACATCAAGGTCATGAACATGGGCTTTGACGCCCTCATCCCGGCGCTCTCCGCCGGCACGATCGACGTGATCGCCTCGGGCATCTCCATCACCGAAGAACGTCAGAAGAAGGTCGACTTCACCTCCCCCTACTACCAGTCCGGCCTCTCCTATCTCGTCCGCAAGGCCGATGCTGAAAAGATCAAGACCTTCGCCGACCTCAAGGGCAAGACCCTCGCCGTGCAGATCGGCACGACGGGCGCCGCCTACGCCAAGAACGTCGAGGGCGCCCGCGTCTCCGCCTTCAACACGACGAGCGAGGCCTTCATGGACCTCAACGTCAAGAACGCCGACGCCGTCGTGCTTGACCGTCCGGTGCTCGCCTACTTCCTGAAGACGAAGCCGCGCGTTGCCAAGAACCTCCAGCTCTCCACCGAGATCGCCGACGCCGAACACTTCGGCTTCGCCGTGAAGAAGGGCAACGCCGAGCTCCTCCAGAAGCTCAACGCCGCCCTTGAAGAGCTCAAGAAGTCCGGCGAATTCGCCAAGATCGAGGACAAGTGGTTCGCCAAGTAACCTCTCCTCACCAAAGTCCCCGTGCCGCGCCAGCCGCGCGGCGCGCGGGCCGGACTGACCAAAAACAGCACATCACCCGCAGTCCGACAACCTGAAACAGGCCGCCTGAAAAGAATTTCCAACGTCCGAAGCCGCATCCCCCTGCAGCCCAGGAACTCTCGGGCCGTTCACGCGAACGGTATTAAAACAGGGAGCACCGCGCTCCCGCTACAAGCCCAGGAGGGCCTTACAAATGCAATTCAAGCTCGCACGTGCCGGCGTCAAGACGTTCGCCGGCGTCATCATGAGCGCCGCCGTTCTCGGCGGCATGTCCGCCAACGCGTTTGCGGAACGCCTCATCAAGGTGGCCACGGAACCGACGTTCCCCCCCTTTGAATTCGTCAACACCCAGACGGGAGAAGTCTCCGGCTTCGAAATGGACCTCGTGCGGGCCGTCGGCAAGGAACTCGGCGCCAAAATCGAATTCCAGGTCCTCAGCTTCGACGCCATCATCCCCGCCATGCTCTCGGGCACCGTCGAGATGGGCGCCGCAGGCTTCTCCATCACCGAGGAGCGCAAGAAGCGCGTCCTCTACTCCGACACGTTCTACACTTCCGGCCTCTCCCTCGTCACCACGAAGGCCAAAGCCGGCGCCGTCAAGAGCATGAAGGACCTTGAGGGCAAGACGATCGGCGTGCAGATCGGCACGACGAGCCACAACGCCGCCAAAAAGGTCAAGGGCGCCAAGATCGTGACATTCAACACCGCGGGAGAGGCCATTCTCGACCTCTCCATCGGCGGCAGCGACGCCGTCATCAACGACCGTCCCGTGACGGCCTACATCATGACGCAACAGCCCAAGCTCGGCGCCCAACTCGTGCACCAGCCCGAGACCTACTCCGCCGACGACTTTGCCTTCGTCTTCCGCAAGGACCAGTCCGCACTCAAGGACGAGGTCAACGCTGCGCTCGCCAAGCTGAAGTCGAACGGCGAATACGACAAGATCTACAACAAGTGGTTCGGCAAGAACTGATTTTTCGCAAATCCGTGATCTGACGACACAGGAGTCCGGCCTCTCCCGCAAGGGAGCGCGCCGGCTTTTTCTTTGAGACGCCTCAAGGTTTGCCCTGTACGGTTAGACAACCTTGATCCGTGTCTGTAAAATTCAGCAAATTTTGCCTTACACTTTTATCATTGCGCCGCGCCCCGGGCCCTCCCCCTTCGAAGAGCATCCCCCCGCCCTTCATCCGGAAGCGGACGCAAACCACAATCTGCTTAGAGGTCACCCGTCATGGAATTTGATTTATCCCTGATCGTCAACAGCCTTCCCCTGCTTCTCAAGGGCGCGGGCCTGACGCTTGAAATCACGGCGCTCGCCGTGGGTCTCGGCCTGATCATCGGCCTTTTCCTCGGTCTTGCCCAGCTTTCGAAGAATCCCATCTTCCGTTGGCCCGCCAAAGTCTACGTCGACGTGATCCGCGGCACGCCGCTTCTGATCCAGATCTTCATCATCTACTTCGCCCTTCCGAACATCATCGGTGAGCGCATCGACCCCTACATTGCCGCCGTCGCGGCCTGCTCGCTCAACTCGGGCGCCTACATCGCCGAAATCTTCCGTGCGGGCATCCAGTCCATCTCGCTCGGCCAGATGCGCGCCGGCCTCTCGCTCGGCATGACCTACCCGCAGACGATGCGCTACATCGTGCTGCCGCAGGCCGTCAAGCGCATCATCCCGCCGCTCGGCAACGAGTTCATCGCCATGCTGAAGGACTCCTCCCTCGTCTCCGTGATCGGCTTCGAGGAACTGACCCGCTCCGGCCAGCTCGTCATTGCCGAAACCTACGGCACGATGGAGATCTGGACCTGCGTCGCGATCCTCTACCTTGTCATGACGCTCACCATCAGCCAGCTCGTCGGCTGGCTTGAAAAGCGCTACCGTCTGAGCGACGAGCGCTGACATCCCAAGAGCCTTCCGAACGCCGCGCATCCCCACGGGAGCGCGGCGTTTTTCATGCCTTTTTCAGGGCTTCCGGGGCCCTTGACAGTCAACCCGCGGAGGCCGTTTCGGAGCCCGCGCCGCCTTGTGTGAAAATTTCCTCGCTTTGCACTTGCACGGCGCCCATGCAGTAGGTACAATCTCCGCTTTCACGGCTCGAGTCTCAACGCTCGTGTCCGCAAGTTTCCATACCTTTTTCTTTATTCAGGAAAACAAATGTCCGTTGAAATGAACAAGTCTGAGATCGTTGCCAAGTTCCAGCGCGCTGAAGGCGACACCGGCTCTCCCGAAGTGCAGGTTGCTCTTCTCACCGCCCGCATCAACCACCTTACGGACCACTTCAAGGTTCACACCAAGGATCACCACTCCCGTCGTGGCCTTCTCCGTATGGTCTCCCGCCGCCGCAAGCTGCTTGACTACCTCAAGCGCACCGACCTCAATGCTTACCGCGCCCTGATTGAAGCCCTCAATCTCCGTAAGTAAGACGGAACATTTCTCCCTGACAACGGCCTGCCGAACGACGACAGGCCGTCGTCGCATCTAAAACCCACGTCGTTCGTTGACGGCACACTTTCTTTCCACGCGAAGCTACCGCGTTGCGACATGAGCTCCCTCCCCCTCCGGCACAAGGGAAAAGGGGAAAGGGAGCTGATGCCGCAGCGTGCCAAAGAGCTTCGAACTCGAATTGCTCTTGCGCCCGGAAAGTTGATGAGAAACGTCAGCGACGACAACCATGCACAGAGGAATACATCATGACGATGTTCAACAAAGTGTCCAAGTCCTTCCGCTTCGGCAATCACGACGTGACCCTCACCACCGGTGAGATCGCCCGTCAGGCCACCGGCGCCTGCATCTGCCAGATGGACGACACGGTGGTGCTCGCCACGGTCGTGGCCAAGAAGGAAACGAAGCCCGGCCAGGACTTCTTCCCGCTCACCGTCGACTACATCGAAAAGACCTACGCTGCCGGCAAGATCCCCGGCGGCTTCTTCAAGCGCGAAGGCCGTCCGTCCGAAAAGGAAACGCTCACCTCCCGCCTGATCGACCGTCCGATCCGCCCGCTCTTCCCGGACGGCTTCTTCAACGAAGTCCAGGTCATCATCCACGTCCTCTCCGCCGACCCCGCCGTTGATCCGGACATTCCGGCCATGATCGGCGCCTCCGCCGCCCTCGCCATCTCCGGCATCCCGTTCCGCGGCCCGATCGGCGCCTGCCGCGTCGGCTACATCAATGACGAAATCGTCATCAACCCGACCACGGAAGAACTCAAGACCTCCCGCCTCGACCTCGTCGTCGCCGGTACGGAACGCGCCGTCCTCATGGTTGAATCCGAGGCCGACATCCTTCCGGAAAAGACGATGCTCGAAGCCGTGATGGCCGGCCACAAGGCCATGCAGGTCTGCATCCAGGCCATCAACGAGCTCGTCGCCGAAGCCGGCAAGCCGGCTTGGGACTGGCAGCCCGCCCCGAAGAACGAAGCCCTCGTCGCCCGCATCGTCGAACTCTGCGACGCCGGCCTCAAGGAAGCCTACGGCATCCGCTCCAAGCAGGCCCGTACGGAAAAGCTCCGCGAAGTCTATGCCGCCTGCGAAGCCCAGCTCGTCGCCGACGCCGAAGCCGCCGGCACCGAAGCTCCGGACATGAACGAAGTCCACGGCATCCTCTTCGAACTCGAAGCCAAGCTCGTTCGCTCCAACATCCTCAAGGGCGAACCCCGCATCGACGGCCGCGACACCCGCACGGTCCGCCCGATCGAAATCCGCCAGAGCGTGCTTCCGCGTACCCATGGCTCCGCCCTCTTCACCCGCGGCGAAACGCAGGCCCTCGTGCTTACGACGCTCGGCACGAAGCAGGACGAACAGATCATCGACGGTCTCTGCGAAGAAACGCACGACCGCTTCATGCTGCACTACAACATGCCCCCGTTCGCCACGGGCGAAACGGGCCGCGTCGGCAGCCCGAAGCGCCGCGAAATCGGCCACGGCCGTCTCGCCAAGCGCGCCCTGAAGGCCGTTCTCCCGACCGCCGAGGAATTCCAGTACACGATCCGCGTCGTTTCTGAAATCACCGAATCCAACGGCTCCTCCTCGATGGCCTCCGTCTGCGGCGGCTGCCTCTCCATGCTCGACGCCGGCGTTCCGCTCAAGGACTACGTCGCCGGCGTGGCCATGGGCCTCATCAAGGAAGGCAACAAGTTCGCCGTCCTCACCGACATTCTCGGTGACGAAGACCATCTCGGCGACATGGACTTCAAGGTGGCCGGTACCGCCGAAGGCGTGACCGCCCTCCAGATGGACATCAAGATCGAAGGCATCACGGCCGAAATCATGCAGGCCGCCCTGGCCCAGGCCCACGAAGGCCGCCAGCACATCCTCGGCAAGATGCATGAAATGGCCGGCGGCGGCGCCAAGGAACTCTCCGACTTCGCCCCGCGCATGATCTCCTTCAAGATCGATCAGGACAAGATCCGTGAAGTCATCGGCAAGGGCGGCGCCACCATCCGCGCCCTCACCGAAGAAACCGGCACGACGATCAACATCGAAGACGACGGCACGGTCACCATCGCCAGCCCGGACACGGCCCGCGTTGAAGAAGCCCGCCGCCGCATCGAGATCATCACGGCCAAGATCGAAGTCGGCCAGATCTACGAAGGCACGGTCCAGCGCCTGCTCGACTTCGGCGCCATCGTCCAGCTCCTGCCGGGCAAGGACGGCCTCCTTCACATCAGCCAGATCGCCAACGAACGCGTCAACCAGGTCTCCGACTACCTCAAGGAAGGCCAGCAGGTCCGCGTCAAGGTCATCGAAGCCGACGAAAAGGGCCGCGTGCGCCTTTCCATGAAGGCTCTTCTCAAGGACGAAGCCGCCCAGGCCTAATCCCTGAGCCCTTCCGGGCTTGAAGACACGAGCCCTGCTCTCCGCGAGGAGAGCAGGGCTTCTTGTTTCAAAACCCCATCGTTTTTTCCCCGAGTGCTTTGAAGACTTGAGGGAAACCGTATAAAATGCGAGGGTTATGCATTGTCCGCGTCAAAAACGGACCATCCGCATCCTTCACCGGCATTGTTGGAGAAACTCAGCGTGCGTGAAAAGATTGTCATCGCCAACTGGAAAATGAACGGCTCCGCCGAGGCCAACCGCCTCTGGGCGGAGGAATTCCTTGCCAAACTCGGCGATCTCAACTGCAGGACCGCCGTGTGCGCGCCCTTCGTCTATCTGTCCGAACTCGTCCGCCTCTTCAAGGACACGGGGGTCGCTGTCGGCGCCCAGACGGTTTCGCCCAGGGATCAGGGCGCCTTCACGGGCGAAGTGTCCGCCGCCATGCTCGCCGACATCGGCATGAGCCTCTGCCTCGTCGGCCATTCGGAACGCCGCACCCTCTGGGGTGAGGACGACGAATCCGTGGCCGTCCAAGCTGAAAACCTCGTTGCTCACGGCATCGCCCCCGTCGTCTGCGTGGGCGAGACGCTCGCCGAGCGCGAGGCAGGCCTCACCGAGGCCGTCGTGCTGCGCCAGCTTCGAACCGTGCTCACGCGAGTGCCCGTTGCCAAGCTCGGCGCCGTCGCCTATGAACCCGTCTGGGCCATCGGCACGGGACGCACGGCGACTCCGCAGGCCGCCCAGCACGTTCACGCGGCTCTGCGCGCCTGCCTCACCGAGGCCGACGCCGAAGCCGCCGCGAAGACGCCGCTGCTCTACGGCGGCAGCGTCAAGCCGGACAATGCCCATGAACTCTTCTCCCAGCCCGACATCGACGGCGGCCTCATCGGCGGCGCCGCCCTCAAGGCTGAAGATTTCCATTCCGTCTGCGCGGCTGCCCGCGTCGATTGATTTTTCACTCTAAGGTTTAACCGCCATGCATTTTCTTCTTAGCATCGCTCTCGTTCTGCAGATCATCTCTGCCGTCGTCGTGATCGTGCTCGTGCTCATGCAGCACGGCAAGGGTGCCGACCTCGGTGCCGCCTTCGGTTCCGGCGCCTCCGGCTCTGTCTTCGGCGCTACGGGCAGCGCAAACTTCCTCTCCCGTTCCACGGCCATCGCCGCCACGGTCTTCTTCTGCTCCACGATCGCCCTGACGCTCGCTTCCGGCGCCTTCAACAAGCGTTCCGCTCAGCCAGCGGGTGGTGTTTTGTCGACGGTCGAACAGCCGGCATCCCATGAATATGGTATGTCTGGTAGTGAAAACCCTAATAAGGCCCCCACGAACGAAATTCCGAGGTAAAATACACCTCCTCTGCTGGTGACCTCGCTTCTTCGGATGCACATCAGTGGGGAACAGTTCGGGCCGCGGTCGTGGCGAAATTGGTAGACGCGCAGCGTTGAGGTCGCTGTGGTGAGAGCCATGAGAGTTCGAGTCTCTCCGACCGCACCAGATGTACTGGGGTATCGCCAAGTCCGGTTAAGGCATCGGATTCTGAATCCGACATTCGTAGGTTCGAATCCTACTACCCCTGCCAACCGTTCTGTTGGATGTGCCGTCAGGCTCAGCAATGACGACGCGTCCGGTGCGCAGCACCAAATACAAGCTGAGAAGGTTTCGCGGTCGTGGCGAAATTGGTAGACGCGCAGCGTTGAGGTCGCTGTGGTGAGAGCCATGAGAGTTCGAGTCTCTCCGACCGCACCAGATGTACTGGGGTATCGCCAAGTCCGGTTAAGGCATCGGATTCTGAATCCGACATTCGTAGGTTCGAATCCTACTACCCCTGCCAA